>Ga0172382_10000345_pt1 | contig 86307 bp, 63 predicted proteins | sample Leawel138RmetaG_FD_122245 | JGI IMG/M metagenome (GOLD analysis project Ga0172382, IMG submission 122245) | Leachate microbial communities from a municipal landfill in Southern Ontario, Canada - Leachate well 138R metaG | ecosystem: Engineered > Solid waste > Landfill > Unclassified | place...
AGGAGAGAATGCCTCGCATGCAGCAGGCGTTTTACTACATATGAGTACGTGGAGGATGTTATCCCCGTGGTAATTAAAAAAGATGGACGACGGGAACCGTTCGAACGGGGAAAGATTCTTTCAGGAATCAAGAAAGCCTGTGAAAAACGCCCTATCAGCATGGATGAAATAGAAACGGTTGCTGATACAATAGAACAGTTTTGTCAAGAAAGCCAATTGAGAGAAATTCCAAGTTCAGCAATAGGTGAAAAGCTGATGGAAGAACTGCACAGGCTCGATACCGTAGCGTATGTCCGATTTGCTTCGGTCTACCGGGATTTCAAAGATGTGAATGATTTTCTTGAAGAGTTGAAAGACGTACTGAATACGAAGGTTGAAAAGGAAAAATAAATTGTTTATAAGCGATGTTCAAGGATTCGGGAGTCCTGCGGGAAAAACCGCCCGTCGCTCGGATAGCCGGGCAATCAAAAATAAGGCGGGGCAAAGATAAATGTTTACGGGCATTATAGAAGGGATAGGCATTATCGACACTTTGACGTTTCATGGAGACGATCTCATCCTTCGCATTAAAAGCTCTATTAATCTTGAAGATTCCAGGATTGGGGACAGCATATCCGTAAGCGGTGCCTGCCTTACAATAATTGAAAAGGGTAAAAATAGTTTTTCCGCCGATGTATCGGCGGAAACACTTTTAAAAACTAATCTCGGAACTCTTAAAAGAGGAGATAAAGTAAATTTGGAAAAAGCATTGCGACTCAACTCTTTCCTGGGTGGCCACCTTGTTCTCGGTCACGTGGACTGCACTGCGACAATACATGAGAGGAGCGTAAGCGCCAATTCAATCGTGTTCGGATTCGGCATAGATACATCATTTGAAAAATATATTGTCGAAAAAGGCTCAGTAACTGTCGACGGAATCAGTCTTACGGTCAATCAATGCCAAAAAAACAGATTTTACGTGAATATAATCCCTCATACGGCAGCTTCCACAACACTTGGCTTCAAAAAAGCCGGTGACATCGTCAATATAGAAACCGATATTCTCGGGAAGTACATTGAGAAGCTCATTCATCCGGACAGGGAAATCGATATGGACTTTCTTGCGAAACATGGATTTATAAAATAATCGAGGTATATAAAATGGTAAGTTCAATTAAGGAAGCTCTTGAGGATATCAAGAGTGGCAAAATGGTAATTCTGGTTGATGATGAAGACAGGGAAAATGAAGGCGATCTCTGTATGGCGGCCGAATATATAACGCCTGAGGCCATTAATTTTATGGCCAAGTACGGACGCGGATTGATATGTCTTTCTTTATCGGACAACATCGCCGACAAGCTAAATCTTCCCCTTATGGTTACTGATAACAAGTCACGTTTCGGTACAGCGTTCACCTTATCAATCGAAGCAAAACATGGCGTAACAACGGGCATATCAGCCTACGACAGGGCAACAACAGTTAAAACCGCTATTGCAGATGATGCGACTGCCGATGATATTGTCACACCCGGCCATATTTTTCCCATTCGTGCACGCAAGGGCGGAGTACTGGTAAGAACCGGCCAGACTGAAGGCTCAGTTGACCTTGCAAGACTGGCTTATTTGAAACCGGCAGGTGTCATTTGTGAAATTATGAATGATGACGGAACTATGGCCCGCATGCCTGATCTTGAAATTTTTGCCAAAGAACACGAGCTCAAGATTGTTACTGTAGCGGATCTCATAAATTTCAGAATGCAGCATGAACGGCTCATCAGAAGAGCAGCCGAAGCGAATCTTCCCACCAAGTACGGCGGTGTTTTTAAAATAATCGTATATGAAAATGATGTGGATGACATGAAGCACATCGCACTTGTGAAAGGGAATATTAAACCTTCAGATGAAATACTTGTAAGAGTTCATTCGGAATGCGTCACCGGCGATCTTTTCGGCTCTCTCAGATGCGATTGCGGGGATCAACTGCATGCAGCAATGGCAATGGTTGAAAAAGAAGGCAAAGGGGTAATTGTATATATGCACCAGGAGGGAAGAGGAATCGGGCTTGCGAATAAAATCAAGGCATATAATCTGCAGGAACACGGCAGAGATACTGTGGAGGCAAACATTGAGCTCGGTTTTAAAGAAGACCTCAGGGATTACGGCATCGGTGCCCAGATTCTCGTTGATCTGGGAGTAAAAAAGATGCGGCTCATGACAAACAACCCTAAAAAGATTGTCGGACTTGAAGGATATGGTGTAGAAGTTGTAGATAGAGTATCGGTCGTCGTCGAACCAAACGAAAATAATATTAACTATCTGAAAACAAAGCGAGACAAGATGGGACATCTGCTTGAGATATAAGCGATTTACGAATCCCCATCGCAAGGCACTTCACGGAAAGGGATAAAACAATGGCGATTATTCTTGAAGGAAAACTTTCAGCCAAAGATAAAAAATTCGGTATTGTGGTAAGCCGCTTTAATGATTTTATAAGCATGAGGCTTTTGGAAGGCGCCCTCGATGCACTGAAGAGATCAGGTGCTCAGGAGGAAGATGTTACAGTAATGAGAGTTCCCGGCGCTTTTGAAATACCCCTTGCAGCAAAGAAATTGGCAAAAAGCGGAAAATTCGATGCTGTTATTTGCATCGGAGCTGTTATTCGAGGATCGACGCCCCATTTCGAATATATAAGCGCAGAAGTAACAAAAGGTATTGCACAAGTAATGCTGGAAACTGAAACCCCTCTTTCTTTCGGGGTCCTTACTGCCGATACCATAGAACAGGCCATCGAACGAGCGGGGACAAAATCCGGCAATAAGGGATGGGATGCAGCAGTATCGGCAATTGAAATGACAAATTTATTTAATCTGTTGTAATTTCAAGAGGCTTGGATGGGTCACAGGAGAAAGGCACGAGAAATTGCCTTGCAAGTTCTCTATCAAATTGATGTAGCTGAAACAGACGCAAAAGAGGCAATCGAACTTTATTGGAAAAATTTCGATGCCCCCGATAATGCAAGAGAATTCTCAACCGAATTGATAATGGGCACGATAGAACATCTTGCCGCGATCGATGAAGCTATTGGCACGTGTTCAGAGCACTGGTCTCTTGAGCGGATGGCAAAAGTGGACAAGAATATTCTGAGAATGGCGGTCTACGAACTGCTTTATTGCAACGAGATACCTCCCAAGGCAACACTCAATGAGGCAATCGATCTCGGTAAGGAATACGGTTCAGAGAATTCCGGTTCCTTCGTAAACGGTATTCTCGATGCTTTTTACGCTCAAATAAGAAAAAACGATGAAGATTAAAAACCTTCAGCGTTTTGCTTACCGATCCTGCACTCCTTGCCTTTTTTATCCTGAGAAATGATCCATATATATGAAAATACCGCCGGGATACGGAGCTGCAGGTTTTTTAAGAAGGCCAAGTCACACAGAAGCCGGAGAATTATTCTGTTTTGCCGTTAAGGAGCTTCAGTCATGAAAGTAGTCGTTATAGGGGCCGGAGAAGTCGGCCGTAATATTTCAGATATACTCTCCAAAGAGGGAAATGACCTTATAATAATAGATAAAGACGAAGCGCGCCTGAAGACTGTCACTGAAACCCTTGATGTGCAGACAATTACAGGAAGCGGAAGCAGTCCGAGGATTTTAAAGAAAGCGAAGCTCGATCAGGCAGAAATGGTAATCGCTGTGACCGACAGCGATGAAACAAATATTGTCGCATGCCTTATCGCTTCTACGCAGTCGAAAGTTCCCTTTAAAATTGCGAGAATCAGGATGCCGGATCTTGATCAGAATTCTGTAATTTTCGATAAAAACCATCTGAAGATTGACCTGTGCATCAATCCGGAGCGTGAGGCAGTAAACAAGGCAATCAGCATTATGGATTATTCCGGCGCTTCAGAGATTATCGATTTCGCAGAAGGGCGCATTAAAATGGTTGCCTTTTCAATCGATCGTTCCTGTGCCGCCGTCGGCAAGAATCTCATAGAACTTAATAATTTGTATGGAGGAGATATTTTAATCGCCTCGATAATCCGGTCGAATGAATTGATTATCCCGAAGGGAAATTCGACAATCAGAGCCAAAGATTATATCTTTGCATTTGCCGAGACCAAAAATGTACGAACTCTTTTGAAATTTTTTGGGAAAGATACCGAGCCTGTCCAGAGGGTTTTTATTCTCGGAGGCGGAAACACAAGCCTTATGCTCGCGGAACAGCTTGAAGTCAAAGGAATATCAACCAAAATCATAGAAAAAAGGCAGGATCGCTGCGAGATGCTTTCCGAGAGACTGAATAAAGCCGTCTGTCTCCTGGGAGACGGAACAAGTCAGGACTTGCTTAAGGAAGAAAATATTCAGGAAGCGGATTATTTCATTGCGGTAACGGGAGATGAGGAAGCCAATATTTTAAGTGCACTTCTGGCAAAACAACTTGGTGCAAAGCGGGCAATATGCCTTATTAACAAAGTCGATTACTCCCATTTAATTCCTATTATCGGAATTGACGGTGTAATGAATCCGCGGCAGGCAACTATCGGAAAGATCCTTCACTTCATAAGAAAAGGCAAAATCATCTCAGCAACACCATTGAGCGACGAAAAGGCCGAGGCCGTTGAATTCATTGCTCTTGAAACCTCTGAAATAACGGGAAAACCATTAAAAAATATCAAATTTCCGAAAGGAACCATTATCGGTGCCATAATGCGCAACAACCGTGTTATTATTCCAGGAGGAGACACGATGATCCTGCCGGACGACCGAGTCATACTGGTAACACTTCGCTCTGCAATTTCCCAGATTGAAAAAATTCTGACTGTCAAGCTGGATTATTTTTAATGCGATTGCGAAATATTTCATACATACTGGGAGGATTTCTCTTTCTCCTCGGTCTCACAATGATTTTTCCGCTCTTCTGGTCTATCTACTACAAGGAAGACGATTGTATTGCCTTTGTGATTTCAATTGCAGTTACCTGTTTAGCAGGCGCTCTGCTTTATTTTTTTTCACGGCCGAAAGATGAAGATGTCTCTCTGGCACATAAAGACGGCTTCCTTATTGTCGCACTTGTATGGGTTCTGGCGCCTGCATGCGGATCGCTTCCCTATCTGTTTTATGGAGCGCTTCCTCATTTTACTGATGCCTTTTTCGAATCTATATCGGGGTTTACTACAACGGGAGCTACGGTTATTTCGGGGCTTGACGATCTTCCCCATGGCATTCTGTTCTGGAGATCCATGACACAATGGCTGGGCGGAATGGGGATTATCGTGTTATCAATTGCCATCCTGCCCCTCCTGGGGGTCGGCGGAATGCAGCTATACAAGGCTGAACTACCCAGTCCAGTTAAGGACAAGATCACGCCGCGGGTCACCGAAACGGCAAGAACTCTCTGGATAGTCTACATCATTATTTCAACAGTAGAATTTATTCTCCTGCTCTTCGGAGGCATGGACACGTTCAATGCCATCTGCCACACATTCTCGACAATGTCTACAGGAGGATTTTCAACCTCGGACGCCAGCATTGGACAATTTCACAGCTCATATATTGATGGAATCATCACAGTTTTCATGTTTATTGCCGGGGTCAATTTTACCCTTCATTACATCCTCCTTACAGGAAATATCCGGCCTTTACTACAAAACAGCGAATTCCGCTTTTACTCGGCAATCGTAATTGCGGCAATCCTTATTGTAATGGTGGATCTTAGGTGCCATCTTCTCGATACCGTCGGTTCCTCGATCCGCTATTCCTCATTTCAGGTTGTTTCAATCTTGACCACTACAGGCTTCACCACTGCCAATTTCGACAACTGGCCCGTATTGTCCAAAACAATCATTCTGATCCTCATGTTTTTCGGAGGATCGGCCGGATCCACTGCAGGCGGCATTAAATGTCTCAGAATCCTTCTCATCCTTAAACAGGGGTATCTGGAGCTTTACCGTTTAATTCACCCGCATGCGGTTAAAGCGGTAAAGCTCGGAAAGCGGATCGTCTATCCCGAAACTATGGCGAGCATCTGGGGCTTTTTCATACTTTATCTTGCAGTGACGATCATCGCATTTATACTTCTTTCGTCGCTCGGACTTGACATCATGACAGCCTTTTCGGCCGTTGTCGCCACCATCGGAAATATCGGACCCGGATTCGGCATGATCAATGCGGCATCAACCTACGCCGATATTCCCGCTGCCGGAAAATGGATTCTCTCATTTCTCATGATTGTAGGACGACTCGAAATCTATACGGTCATTATTCTTCTTATACCCGAATTCTGGAGAAAATAACCGAAACAGATACTCAACGACATGAGCATTATTCAAAGCAACAGAAAAACCGTAGCGGAAATCGATTCTGAACATACATCACGGAAATACGGATGGCGAAGGGCGGTTATTATCGTTCTTACTTTTTTTGCCGTTTTTTTGACTGCGCTTCTTGGTTTCAAGAGCTATCTCGAAACAAAAGAAATGAATATGGAGAAGTATGCTCTTCAATCTTGCGCGCTCGCCCGCTCTGCCGCCGCCGGTCTGGAAGCATACCTGCAGGAAGTTCAGACATTGGTTATGACGGCGGCATCGGATTTCGCAATCCTGAGTATGAATCATGACTGTCACCATGCAATGGAAGCCCTCTCCAGGGGATTCATTCCGAGAACATCGATCAGATGCATTGACGCAGATGGAAAACTGCGCTTTATTTATCCCGCCGATGACTGGCGCAAGTCTCTTGTCGGAACATCGTATAATTCCGACAGCCTGTTCAAAGAGGTGCAGGAAAAATCCCCGATTTCGGTCACCGGTGTGGTCTTCAATGAAAGGAACGAACCGCGCCTTCGAATAGCCGTGCCTCTTTACAGCGGCGAGAAAAACGGGACCGGGCAAGATTCATTCAGAGGAATTCTTGCCGTTTCCTTTGATATCGAAATACTGGCGAACATCTTTTTCACAAGCGGAAAATCCTCGAGTAACTTCGAATTCTGGCTTATCGATCAAGATGGCCGTCTGCTTTTCCATCCTCATACCGCTCTTATCGGAAAATATGCCTTTGAGCAGGATACCGGTTCCCCCCTGCACGCGAATATTGCCGGCGAGAAGTTCAGGACCGCTTTAATTTCAGAAAAGGAGGGCACTTTTTACTGTATCCCTGAAGCCGAAGCGGGCAACTCCGGCAAGGAAGTATTCCTCGCATACGCTCCGGTTAAGCTTGTGGATCAAATCTGGGCAGTTGCCACCGTTACGCCCGTGAAAGAAGTGGGTCGCACTGTAACAGCTTCAAGCCTCATGTGGCTGTTCATTTCCGCTCTTGTCATAGCAATCCTTACGGGAGGATGTGCATTGGTTATCAGATCACAGCACCGCTTTTTCTATCGCCTGGAGAAGGAAATCGAAAAGAGAACGGAAGAACTTGAGAAATCGGGAAAATATCTCAACAGCCTGATCACTCGCGCGCATCAGCCGACTGCGGTACTGAATCCAAGGGGCAAAATAACTGTCTTCAATGAAGCGTTCCAAAAAGTAACCGGAAGAAAAGAAACTGATATGATTGGCAAGCATATCACTATTCTGTTTGCTGGAAAAGACGGAGAACAAAACGGCCGCGATACGGAATCTTCACCTGGTAATAAAAGAACACTCATGACAGCGGACGGAAGAACTCGTATCGGCCTCTGGCACTGCACTCCGATATATGCCCGGGATGAAAGGACGCTCATCGCCACAATAATTCAGTACGAAGATATAACTGATCAAAGAAATTACCAAATCAAGTTATGGGAATCGGAAGACCGTTTCAGAAAAATCTTTGAAGGAGGAGCACTTGGAATTGCGACGTTAACTCTCGATGGACGGTTTGATCAAGTCAATGCGGCTCTCGGACGAATGCTCGAATGCGGCGAAGAAGAACTGAAAGGAAAAACATATCTTGAAATAACACATCCCGACGATCGTGAAAGAGATTTACACCAGGTGGAACGCCTGTTGAAAAGAGAGATATTGTTCTATAAAACAGAAAAGCGTTATGTTACAAAAAACGGGCGCATACGGTGGGGGCATGTGATCGTCTCGGTGATTCGCGATGAAGAAGAATCAGCCCGCTATTTTCTTGCTATGATAGAAGACATTAGCAAAAAAAAACTTGCCGAAGAAGATCGAAAGAAGCTTGAATCACAACTGCTCCACGCCCAGAAAATGGAGGCACTCGGGATATTGGTCGCAGGAGTGGCCCATGAAATCAATAATCCTGTAAACAAGATTATGTTTGATATTCCTCTCCTGCAAAATGTATGGAAAGACGTTATGTGCGATCTCACAGAAGAGAAAAACACAAAGATGAAGAAATACGGAGGCCTCACAATAACATTTCTTCAGGAAAACCTTCCGCGGCTTCTTTCTGACATGGAGATGGCGGCAAGCAGGATTATTAAAATCACCAATGATCTGAAAAATTTCTCCCGCAAATCGAGTATAAGTGACAAAAAGCCTCTTCTGGTAACCTGCGCTATTGAAAACGTGATCAGGCTGATCGAACCGACTTTGAGGAAATCACATATACGACTCAGCCTTGATCTTGCAAATGATGTGCCTCTGATTGAAGCAAATTTAAACAGTATAGAACAGGTCGTAATGAATATAGTAATTAATGCCTCGCAGGCCATAAATCATGATCACGGTATCATCACCATTGCTTCATCATTCAGTGAAGCCGATCATCGTGTCAGCATAAACATTTCTGATAACGGCAGGGGGATTGATCCGGCAATAAAACAAATAATTTATGATCCCTTTGTCACAACCCGCCAGCCTGAAGGAGGCATCGGTCTCGGTCTTGCAATCGCATATAACATTGTCCGGGCTCACGGCGGAGATATAAGTTCTTATGCCAATGAGAAAGAAGGAACAACCTTCACAATTTCTTTTCCGCCAATGAATGCCGATGGATTCGCAAAAAATCCTGAATTTGCGATCCGGACAGTTTCGTAAACAGTGTGCGAATCGATATGGCCTCCATGAGGAGCTCTTTACGATTATCGAAAAAGGAATTAATGTATGAAATCTTTGTCTAAAGGAAAATGTCCGATACTCGTGATAGATGATGATGAAGGGCTTCTGCTCAGTATCAAGGCCGCTATTGTGAGTGCCGGATTGCCTGAACCGGATTTGATTTCGGATAGCAGATCTGTAATGGATAAGATCCAAAAAAGCGATTTTCATTTGGTGATTCTGGACCTTATAATGCCCTATATAGGAGGTATGGAACTATTAAAAAAAATCAAAGAAGAATATCCTTCAATGGAATCTGTTGTAATAACCGCCATAGATGATGTAGCAACCGCCGTTCAGGCTCTCAAATACGATGCATATGATTATCTCGTGAAGCCCGTTACGAGCGAAAAACTGATTATTACAATCAAGCATGCCCTTGAACGTTATAATCTCCGCAATGGGTTGGCACTGTATGAACGCAATCAGAGATTCTCGGAGCTGAAAAATCCGGAAGCCTTTAAGGATATGATCGCGCACGATGATTCTATGGCCATGGTGTTTCATCAAGCAGAGATAGCGGCTCCGACAGATTATAATATTGTTGTCACAGGAGAATCGGGAACTGGAAAGGAAATGCTGGCAAGGATTATTCATGCACTCAGCGACAGGAACAGGGGACCTTTTGTGACAATAAATATGGCGGCTTTCAGCAGGAACCTGATAGAAGATGATCTTTTCGGACATGAAAGAGGCGCCTATACCGGTGCCCTGTCGGATAAAAAGGGGTTTTTTGAAGCAGCGCAAGAAGGAACGATTTTTCTTGATGAAATAACAGAACTGGAACTGCCGCTCCAGGGAAAATTGCTCCGGGTTATACAAGACAGGGAACTGTACAGGTTGGGAAGTACGGAATTGAAGAACATCGATGTCCGCATCCTGTCAGCTACAAACAAAGATATAAAAGAGGCGATTAATAAAGGGCAATTCAGGGAAGATCTCTTTTACAGACTGAATATGTTCCATATACATATCCCTCCTCTTCGAGAGAGAAAAAAAGACATTGTGCCTCTTGCATATAATTTTTTAAAAATACATGCAGAAAGAAACAAAAAAAAGATTGATTCAATCTCAACCATTTTAATCCAGGAGATTATTAACTATCCCTTTCCCGGAAACGTGAGGGAGCTCGAAAATATAATCGCACACGCCGTACTCTTCGAAAATGGGCGGGAGCTATCCTATGCCTCTGCCAAGGATCAACTTAAATCATCCGGTACAATAAAAAAAGATTATGAGATTTTACGCACTCTGGAAGAAATAGAAATTTTTCATATACATAAGGTCCTCTCCCATACAGGGCACAATAAAACAAAAGCTGCGAAAATTCTCGGGATAGGATTAAGAACTCTTCAAAGAAAGCTCAAAGGAGAAGCCCTCAAGCCCTCAAATACGTCATTTTGACGTGCATGTGCCGTTTTGACATACCTGCTGTCAAATACAGAAATAGATTTATTTTGATCGATCTGACTGATCTTTTTCAAGTGAAAGGGAGGTCAAAATGGCACTGTGTAATCTTTTTTTGAAAAAATGCCCGCTGCTTCATCTTCAGGAATGTAATCAATCATATTGCTTTTTTTATCCCCCAGCATTAATGGCATAGAAGATGCTAAATAATACGTAATTTTACGTATACCTTCCGGAAATATGCAAAAGGAAGAGCAGGCATTATTTCAGAAAGTTGTTTGTGAGAAACGTATACATTGTCCCTGAATAGCTTTGGAGGTTATTGCGGCATGTTCACATGGAGGGGAAGGCGGAAGTCCGAAACCTTTTCCCCTCCAGCCTCTATTTCTTCTGCTCAGCACACAGCGGACAGATACGCAGTTGTGTGTTTTTGCAAACGCAAGAGTACATCATGATTTGACTGATTCCGCGTCACGCACGGAATACTATGAGAGAGCAAAATCGGCTCCTCGCGAAACAATTAAGAATGAAATGCTGTATAACCATTCACACCAGTCGATGGGTGGAATATCGACCCTCCCTTCCCGCCCATCGACTCCCCCCTTCTCTTGTTTCTGCCATTCGGCTCATTTTCTGTCCTGCGAAAAGCGAGAGTTAGCAGGAACAGCTTAGCAAGATGCTATACCATCTAAAAACCAGGTCCTGGCCGGACAAACCTTCATGCCCCTGAACCCGGAAAAAATGGAATATTAATGGAATTCTATATAAATCATGCGAGAGCATTGTAGTACGATGCCGGTGCGGCCGGCAAAAGAAGCTTTCAATAATCCGGCTTTGATTGTTATAGAAATTTGTGATAGTAGGAGCATAGCTAAAATACATAATTAAACACGCTTTTTGGAGAAAACCGTAAAGATGAAATATGCACCCCGCGAAATAGAATTAAAGTGGCAGAAGCTCTGGGAAGAGCAGAATACTTTTACTGTAAAAGAAGATTCCGAAAAAGAAAAATATTATCTTCTTGAAATGTTCCCGTATCCTTCGGGTAAAATCCACATGGGACATGTAAGGAATTATACAATCGGCGATGTTATCGCACGGTACAAAAAAATGAGAGGATTCAATGTACTCCATCCCATGGGGTGGGATTCGTTTGGAATGCCTGCAGAGAATGCAGCTATAGAGCATGGAATCCATCCATCCAAATGGACTAATGAAAATATCGAAGCCATGCGAAGCCAGCTTAAAAGGATGGGCTTCAGTTATGACTGGGACAGAGAAATTTCTACCTGCGAACCGCAATATTATAAGTGGGAACAGCTTTTTTTTATCTGGATGTATCAGAAAGGACTCGCCTACAAAAAGAGAGGAACCGTAAACTGGTGTCCTCACTGCCACACGGTGCTCGCGAACGAACAGGTGGAAGCCGGACTTTGCTGGCGGTGTCAATCAGAGGTGATTGAAAAACATCTTGATCAATGGTTCTTCAGGATTACCGATTATGCGGAAGAACTGCTCGAAGGATGCAACACGCTGCCCGGGTGGCCTGAACGGGTTTTGACCATGCAAAAAAACTGGATCGGTAAAAGTTACGGCTGCGAAATCGAATTTCCAATGGCCGACTCGAAGGATGTGATAAAAGTTTTTACCACCAGACAAGATACGATATACGGCGCAACATTCATGCTGATAGCCGCCGAGCACCCCCTCACGACCCGGCTCGCTGAAGGAAAACCCCAGGAAAAAGTCGTCAGGGATTTTGTAGAAAGAGTAAAAAAACAAGACCGCATGATGAGAACATCCGATTATTATGAAAAAGAAGGCGTTTTCCTCGGTGCTCATTGTCTCAATCCTGTGACCGGGAGAAAAATGCCGATCTTTGCGGCAAATTTTGTCCTTGCAGACTACGGGACAGGTTGCGTTATGGCCGTCCCGACTCATGATCAGCGAGATTTTGAATTTGCCGATAAATACAATCTTCCTAAAATTGTGGTCATTCAGAATCCGGAAAATCCGCTTTCAGAAGAGTCAATGACGGAAGCATATGTTGATGAGGGACTTCTCGTTAATTCCGGACCTTTCACTGGTAGAAAAAACCTTCAGGCGCTCGAGGATATTGCCGAGCATCTGGAATCCATAGGGAGAGGAAGAAAAACAGTTGAATATCGTCTCAGAGACTGGGGAATTTCAAGACAGCGATATTGGGGAGCACCGATTCCCATTATTAATTGTGGTCTGTGCGGATCCATTCCTGTAAAAGAAGAGGATCTCCCCGTAGTGCTTCCCAAGGAGGCAGAATTTAAAGGTGAAGGAGGGTCTCCCCTGGCGCAAATCGAGTCATTTGTAAAAACAATCTGTCCCAAGTGCGGCGGCCCGGCAACGCGCGAGACGGATACCATGGATACATTTGTCGAATCTTCCTGGTATTTCGATAAATTCTGTTCACCTCATCACAATCAAAAACCGGGACTCGAAAAAAGCAAAGTAGATTACTGGCTGCCTGTCGATCAATATATAGGCGGAATAGAGCATGCGATACTCCATCTCCTTTACGCACGTTTTTTCACAAAAATGCTCAGGGATCTCGGGGTACTGACTGTTAATGAACCCTTTACGAATCTTCTCACTCAGGGGATGGTCTGCAAGGAAACAATGAAATGCCCCACCCATGGCTATCTGTTTCCTCACGAAGTGAAGGAAGGAATCTGTCTGCAATGCGGAGCTACCGTTGCGGTGGGCAAAACTGAAAAGATGTCTAAATCTTTAAAAAACGTTATAGATCCCACTCATCTGATCGATCGCTACGGAGCCGATACGGCTCGCATGTTTTGCCTTTTTGCTTCGCCGCCGGAACGGGATCTGGAGTGGAGTGATATGGGCGTTGAAGGGTCGTTCCGTTTTATAAACAGGATATGGCGCATTGTCATGGAATACCTCTCAGATATAAGGCGTATTGAATCCTTCAATGAAACCGGCCATCTCGAAGGCGACCTCAAGATGCTGCAGAAAAAATATCATCAAACAATCAGGAAAGTTACAATTGATATCGAAGAAAGATTTCATTTTAATACTGCAATCAGTGCAGTGATGGAACTTGTCAATGTTCTGTACCAAATACAGAGACCTTCGGGCGACGATGTAAAATCACTTTCGGTAATTAGAAAGGCCATTGAAACAGTCATTATTCTTTTATTTCCGATTGTACCCCATGTAACTGAGGAACTTTGGGACATAATCGATGGGGAGGGAAACCTCTCCGGTAAATCATGGCCAGTGTACGATCCTGAAATAGCACGGGAAGAAAAGATCACTATCGTCATACAAGTGAAGGGGAAAGTCAGAAGCAAAATAGAAGTTGATGCCGATGAGGACGATGATACCATTAAAGAGCGTGCTCTTTCCGATGAGCGAGTCCGCCTTTATACTGAAAACAAAAATATAAAAAAGATAGTATACGTTCCAAAAAAACTTATCAATATTGTTGTGACATAGGCAAGAAGACCGATTGAACCATGACAAGAAATACACAATTCTGGAGAAATCAGTTGCTGTTTCGGAGAATGGGATGACAAATAAAATTTATCTTTTTATCGCAGTCTGTATAAGTCTCACATGTGCGTGCTGCGGGTATCATTTTTCACCGGGAGGTGAAGATATCGATCCTTCCATACAAAGCATATATGTCGATAAATTTCTGAACTCGACAAGTGAGGCATATGTTGAGACGTTTTTGCGAAATTCGTTAATAGAACAATTCAGAAGATCAAAACGGTTTTCTATTTCTAAAAATGAAAAAGAGGCCGATGCCTTGGTATCCGGCGCCATAACAACAATTCAGACATTTCATGTCTCCTATTCCGAAACAAATATTGCCAAGGAAGATGAGATATATATGGCGCTTGATATCCGTTTTTATACAGATGAAGGCAGAACGATCTGGAGAAATCAAAACCTTACGGGAAAAGAAGTATACATAATAGGCAACGACCCGGCTTTTTCTCAAAGGAACAAGGAACGGGCACTGAGAAAGCTGTCGGAAGATCTAGCTGAAAAGGCATACCGGAACATGATGTCAGGCTTTTAAACCGCTTCGGAAGCCTTGAGCGCATTCACTTTTTTGACAAGTCTGGATATTTTGCGGCCGGCATTATTTTTATGAAGTATCCCCTTGCTTGCTGCCTTGGCCACTACTTTCACAGCAACAGCCAGTTTTTCCTCCGACTCGGGAAGATTCTTTGCCTCTACGGCGGTATTGACGGACTTGATTCTGGTTTTCACATGCGATTTTATTGAAGCATTTCTTTTCCGCCTTCTTTCGCTTTGTCTGTTTCTTTTCTCTGCTGATTTATGTGTTGCCAAAACGATTCCTCTCTTTTTATTATGTTTAAGAAGAGCCGTTATTATAGCAGTTTTTCAATCATGTCAAGCAGAATGTGATCTCGCCCAAAGATACGGAAATACCGCCCTCATAATTCCTTTGTCGAGTATTTCTTTAAATTTCTATTGTTTCCTCTGGTCATTTATGGAATAATCGCCCGTCATGAAAAGGAGCAAGCATTTCAGGTACACGTTATTTCTTATTTTTATTATGGTATTGGCAGTATTGTCAGCCGGGGAATATGCTGATGCAGATTCAACTGCTATGAAGTTCCCGCAGCCTCAAGGTTCGGTCAATGATTTTGCAGGCATTATCGCACCTGAATACAGGCTGTCCATTAAATCGATTTCCGACAATATATTGGCAAAAACAGGAGCTTCAGTTGTTGTAGTCACTGTAACGACAATGGAAGGCGCCGATCCGGCAGAATATGCCAACCGCTTGTATGAAAAGTGGGGTATAGGGAAAGAAGGCAAGGACAAAGGCGTTCTCATTTTTCTTGCATTAAAAGAAAGAAAAATACGAATAGAAACCGGATATGGTGCAGAAGGTATCATCCCGGACGGTTTGGCGGGAGAAATTCTGGACAGATACGTGATGCCTTTTTTAAAAAAAGAAGATTACAGCAGAGGTTTGTACAATGCTGTTGCCGCAATTGCTTCAGTGATTGCTTCTGATGCGGGCATAACCTTGGAAAATGTTTCGCAGCCCCGGCAATTGCAGCGGGATGCAGTGAAAAGATCCACCCCGAACCCTCTTTCTTATATTATTCTTTTTATAATGGCTATATTGCTGATTGGTACCAGAAGAGGCAGGCGAATGCTTCCTTACCTCCTCCTTGCAATACTGATGGGAGGGGGTGGTGGAAGAAGAGCCGGGGGTTTTGGAGGATTCAGCGGCGGTTTCGGAGGATTCGGAGGGGGCATGAGCGGAGGAGGCGGTGCAGGCCGGGGATTTTGAGGGAAGAATAGTATGAAAAAAATTCTTGAACCAAAAGAAATATTTTCTGAGATAACTGATGATTACAAGAGTATTTACGAAAATCACCTTATTTCGATAATACTCTACGGAAGCGGCGCGGGCACCGATTATCATCCAGACAGATCAAATCTTGATTTTCTGATCGTGCTTTCCGAGGAAGCAATCGATCAGCTTGAAAAGGCTTTTGATATAGTCAGCCGCTGGCGTAAGAAGAATGTAACAGTGCCGCTTTTCATGACACGGTTCTATATCGATTCTTCTTGCGACTCTTATCCTCTCGAATTTCTCAATATGCAAAAAAGCTATACGGTGGTTTACGGAGAAGATGTCCTTAAGACAATCTCGTTTAAGAAGGAAGAGCTCAGATGCCAATGCGAGCGCGAGATCAAAGGGAAACTTCTGCTTCTTCGTAAAGGCTTTTTAATGACCGGAGGGAAGAGAGCCAGGATACAAGAACTTATCTCCGAATCAATTACGGCCTTTATTTCAATATTCAGAGGGCTTTTATATCTCAAAGATATTGAAGCGCCAAATTCCGCCGAATCGGTCATTGAAGTTACCGCCCGGGAATTCTCATTTGAGAAAGATACTTTTCTCAGATGTTTTTTAATCAAAATGGGAGAGGTACCTTCGCATCAGGATATAACGATTGTATTTAAGGCCTATCTGAAAGAAGTAAGGAAGCTTTCAAAGCACATTGATTCTTTTGTTGAATCCTCGGACTGACAAGAAAAAAAATATTATGGTATGAAGTTGGATTATGGGGAAATTTTATTGTGACCGTCCGGCTGACTCCGAGCATACAATGTGAGTGCGCCGTGACAGCTTTGCAAGACGATGTATGGGCGACGCACAGGCCTGAACCGGTCAAAATTTCATGCCTCAGAATGAAATAATGCCCGGCACAGCCTGTGCACAAGGAGCTTTTACGAAACCATCATATTGATTTATAAAAGTATCAATTCATAAGGGAGGTTATTTCCATGTCTAAAGGGAAACGGAATTTCATTATTGTAATCGCAATACTTGTGATTCTTATCGTTTCGTTTTATTCCTTCCTCAAGGGAAGTTATAACAGTTTTGTAAGTATGGATGAATCGGTAAAGGCTTCATGGGCTCAAGTCGAAAATCAACTTCAACGCCGGTATGATCTCATCCCAAATCTTGTGGAAACGGTAAAAGGTTTCGCAGCTCAAGAGAAAGAAGTTTTCATTGGTGTGACAGAGGCCAGATCGAAAGTAGGCACTGCTGCATCAATTCCGCAAAAGATAGAGGCAAATAAAGAATTGACGGGCGCTCTGTCGAGGCTGATGGTTGTCATGGAACGATATCCCGAAATAAAGTCGAATCAAAATTTTCTAAGACTTCAGGATGAATTGGCCGGGACAGAAAACAGGATCGCTGTTGAACGGCGACGGTATAACGAAACCGTAAAAGATTACAATGTAAAAATCAGAATCTTCCCTTCGAATATACTTGCCGGACTATTCGGCTTCGAAAAGGCGACTTTTTTTGAAATTCCCGAAGCGGCAAAAATTGTACCTAAGGTCTCTTTTAAATAACCTTTTATGGAACCAGATTTCATTCATCTCTGTCAGCCGGGACCGGAAAAATCGTGCGGTGCCTGCTGCGGCCTTTACAATTATGCGATAAGCACAAAGGAGGCATTATCACTCCGATTGAGGTCGCGAACCGCGCTTTTTAAAGAAAAAGTGTCCGGACCTGAAGACCTGAGATTCTTTTCCTCAGAGATAAAGAGAAGAGAGTCGCAGGAAAAATTATATGAAGTTATTTATTGCTGCGAATATCTCGGGTTTATAGATGCCGGAGAAAAAAAAGTAGGATGCCTTCTGCACCCATTGCAAAATGGAGGAGCTGACTTAAGAGATGCATCTTTTTATGGAAAAGAGCTCTGCGAAGGCCACTTTTGTCCCAGTTACCATTACCTCACTCGCGAGGAGAAGAAGGGCCTTGTTAATTGCATCGACGACTGGTATCTGTACGGACTGTGTGTAACCGATATAGATCTTGTGAAGGAATATTTTCGTTTTATCTCTCAAGCTATTTACCAGGCGCCTTGTGCCGAAAGGTTCAAGGAAGATGAATTGAAAAAAATTGCCCTGGAATTTTTTTCTCTGAAAATATTCTGGCCCTTTCGCTCTCAAGAGACGAACCGATTCGGAAAATACTATTTTGACGGGTCGCAATATATGATAAGTCATATTGATTATCAGTGCCTCGGGTGCGAACGGTCACGATTTGACAAAATATTCCTAAGCTTAGCCTCGTGCTTTCACAGTAAAGAAGAACTGATAGAGGCTGAAAGAATAATCCAGAGCACAATAGACAGGTTCGTTGATCATTACAGGAATTTTTAAGTATGAAACCATACTCATACTGCTTCTTAACGTTGATCCTCTTTGGAGATTGGGATATGCAAACACAGGAAGGGCAAGCAAACAATGGAACATGTTAAAAAGACAATTTTATACGAACGTCATGCAATTGATAAAAAAGTAAAGGAGCTGGCCGACAAAATTTCAGATGATTATAAAGAATGTGATCTGATGCTTGTGGGTATCCTTAAAGGAGCATTTATTTTTCTTGCCGATCTCTCAAGAAATTTAAAAATACCTCATTGCGTGGACTTCGCAAGACTGGCAAGTTATGGAACCGGCACGAAAAGCTCGGGTATTATAGAAATAACAAAAGACGTTGAACTGCCCGTAGCAGGAAAGGATATTATATTGGTAGAAGATATTATCGATACGGGAATAACAATTTCTTATTTTCTTCAAAAAATTTCCGAAAAGAATCCACGATCAGTCAAATGCTGTGCGCTTATTGATAAAAAACAGCGGCGTGAAATCAATTTCGAAACCCATTATGTGGGATTTTCACTGGATGAAGGTTTCATTGTCGGCTACGGTCTGGATTATAATGAAAGGTATCGGAATCTGCCGGATATCTATGTCCTGGACGAATCATCTTTTGAGGAGGGCGGCCGTTGATCATCCAATGTCCCCGGTGCAAGGCACGATATCGCATTTCTATCGAACCTGAACCGGCAGAAGAAGTTCGGTACAGGTGTACCCGATGCGGCTATGTTTTTCCGAACGAAAAAGACGGATATGCCGAAAATTTGAAGAAGCATAAAGCCGGTCCTGTTGATCGAGAAGAAAACTTCCGGGAAATAGCGGAGCTGATGCAGGATATAAACCGGTCTTCCCAGGGTTTTCCGGATTTCAGCGGTAAAATAGATGAAGTCAGGAACAACGATTCGAAAATTCTTCAACAAAAAAAGAAAAAGACACGCTTTGTAATAAAAATCCTGCTTTTTCTTCTTCTCATGCTATGCGCAGGACTTATAATATGGATTAACCCCTCTTTGAAAACTTCCTTCTTGTCTATTGTTACTCCTGCGATTAATGAAATCGGAAAACTGACAGGAATCAATCAGAAGAGCGCCGATGATATCCGGCCTGAAAAGAATATCGTTTTTTCAAATGTTCAGGAGTCTTTTCACATGAACTGGATTGATGACCATGTACTTGTAATCGAGGGAACGGCGACAAATCAGAATAATATAAGTCTTGCATTTATAAGAGTCAGAGGGAAGCTTCTGGATTCTGCTAAAAATATTATTGCCCAGAAAGAATCCTACTGCGGTAATATTCTTACAGAGGAAGAGCTGCGGAATCTGAGAGGAAAAGAAATCGACGAGATCCTCATGACTCCTCCGGACCATGAAAAACAAAAGGAAATTGTTTCTCCCGGTGGTTCCATTTCTTTTATGATTGCCTTTACAGATCCCCCGAAAGAAGCCGGCGAATTTATTATTGAGCCGGCGGAGGTCTATGGTGTAGACATTATTCAGTAAAGGCTTTCAGGATCAGTTTTCCTGAAATCTTCCCTTCTCGAAGAACCAGAGGAGGAGAAACAGTGGCATCCACGACAGTTGTCCCCGGAGGACCAGGTGTCCTGCCGCCGTCAATTATTGCATCTATTCTTCCACCAATTGATTCGTTCACTTCGGCTGCGGTTATACATTCCGGTCTGCCCGATCGATTTGCACTGGTCGCCGTAATGGGAGACCCCAGTTGCCTGGCCAGAAGCGATGCAACAGGATTACTTGAGATACGGATACCGATCTTTCCGGTTCCTCCTGTAAGGCTGACCGGCACAACTGATGATGCTTCAAAGACAATCGTCACTCCCCCGGGCCAAAAGCGACCGGCCAATTTCCGGGCTCCCGGAGGTATTGTTTTTACCATTAAAGAAAGCTGCGATTCATCTGAAACAATAATCGGAATAGGCATTCTTTCGTTTCTTCCTTTTACGATGAAAATTTTTTCAACAGCCTTTTCATTTAAACTATCGCATGCCAAGCCGTAGATTGTCTCAGTCGGATACGCGACAATGCCCCCTTTTTTGAGAATGTATACTGCTTGAGTAATTTGCGACGAAAAGGAACTGTTTACATCTAATGCTATAATATACGCCATAATAACAGCTCCCCAAACGCTCCGCGAAATGCGAAGAACACGCAGATCCAACCTTCTTCTTAATGCGTAAAAAACGGATCAGTTTGTAAATTGAGACGGTCAACTAGATCGAAATGGTAGCATTCCATTCGGAGGCTTCCAATTTTTTTTGCTTCTCCTCGATTCCCTTTGCCATTTTTTCCACATACTTTTTAAGCGTATCCGTAAGAGAAGGATCTTCAAGGGCAAGAATCCGAACCGCCATAAGAGCACTGTTTTTTGCCCCCGCTTTGCCGAGTGCCATTGTCGCAACAGGAACCCCCCCGGGCATCTGTACAGTTGAAAGAAGGGCATCAAATCCATTAAGAGGTGATGAATCGATGGGAACGCCGATTACGGGAACAGTCGTGTGCGAAGCGATAACTCCTGCCAGATGAGCCGCCGCTCCGGCACCTGCGATAATTACCTTTATTCCTCGCGATGCGGCTTCTCTTGAAAAGCGGCTTGTTCTTTCCGGAGAACGGTGTGCTGATGCCAGAATGATCTCATGAGGAACATCAAACTCCCTGAGCAGCAAAACCGCTTCCTTCATTACCGGGAGATCGGAGTCACTCCCTATGACGACGCTGACTAAAGGGTATTTTTGCAAGGTTTGATCCATTAAATACTCCTTCTGCTTTTCACACTGTCCGTTTGCATCCCGAAGTGTGATGGAAATACTTTTCCTTTATTTATTTTTATTTACATTTCATCCGAAGCCTGTCGGTGAAATACTCATTGCCCGTTAGTGCCTGAAATGCCTCCGTCCTGTGAAAATCATTGCAATACCATGCTCATCAGCCGCATTTATCGATTCTTCATCCCGGATCGAACCTCCAGGCTGCACAATTGCGGTTACACCTGCCTTCGCTGCCATATCGATGCCATCTCTGAAAGGGAAAAAGGCATCTGAACCGAGGGTGCTTCCTTCAGTCGAAAGCTGGGCTTTCATTTTTGCTATCCTGACCGAATCCACCCGACTCACCTGTCCGGCTCCGACTCCGATTAACTGACCCGATTTGGCAAGAACTATTGCGTTAGATTTGACATGCTTCACCACTTTCCAGGCAAAATCAAGGTCTGCATATTCATCTTCCGTCGGTGAACGTTTTGTGACTACCTTTGCTTCTTTCACATTATCGACATGCGTATCACGTTCCTGGACAAGAATACCTCCTGCGACTCTCCTGAAATCGAACCCCTCATAATATCTGGCCTCCGATGGCCTGATTTCCAGCAATCTGACATTTTTTTTGGCTCCCAGTATCTCTCGGGCCTCATCAGTGAACCCGGGGGCAATGATGACTTCCAGGAATGTCTTCGATAACTCCTCCGCGGTGCCTCCATCAACAGGACGGTTGAAGCTTACAATCCCCCCAAAGGCGGAAACCGGATCCGTTTCTATTGCCTTGATGTAGGCTTCTCTGAGATTTTTTTTCGATGTAGCCGCACCGCAGGGATTTGAATGCTTTACAATCACTGCCGTGGGGAGCGCATATTCAGAAACCATCTGCCAGGCGGCATCGCCATCCAGGATATTATTATACGAAAGCTCCTTCCCCTGAAGCTGGCTGGCATTCGGTATAGCCTGACTGGGGATATCTCTTTCCCGGTAAAACACCGCCTTCTGATGAGGATTTTCACCATAACGAAGATTCTGAACTTTTTCGAATTGAAGGGTTAGCGTATCGGGAAATTCTCTGACTTTTTCCCCATTTTCGATTTTACCGAGATAATTTGAAATTGCGGCATCATATCGCGCAGTCAGCTGGAATGTCTTTACTGCAAAAGCGAAATTTGTTTCTTCGGAAATCCTGCCGTCTGTTCTGCTCAATTCTTCGACCACTATTTGGTAATCAGCCGGATCTGTTATCACAGTTACAAATCGCCAGTTCTTCGCCGCCGCTCTTAACATGGCAGGCCCGCCAATATCAATGTTCTCGATTGCTTCTTTCAGGGTGCACCCCTCTTTCGCCACTGTATCTTCAAAGCTGTAAAGATTTATCACAACCATATCGATAGTGCCGATTCCATGTGTTTCCAGAGCCATCCGGTGTTCTTCGTTATCTCTTGATGCCAGAAGTCCCCCATGTATTTTTGGATGAAGAGTTTTAAGCCGCCCATCCATCATTTCAGGAAAACCTGTATAATCGGAAACTTCCGTTACGGAAATATCATTTACTCTTAACTGTGAAGCGGTTTTTCCCGTTGAAAGTATTTCGATACCGAACTTTGAAAGTTCGCGGGCAAAATCGGCGATTCCCTGCGTATCAGTAACACTTATCAATACCCTTTTAATTTCGTTTTCCATTATGTTTCCTTCACACGCACAATGATGATTGTACCTTTTCCTTCAGCCCCTTATAGCCTTCATATGGGCAATTCGCCTTTCGATTACGTGTGCCGTCCCTATGTCGGCGCGATGATCCACGGGTCCTTTAATAGATGAGATAGCGTTCTCAGCCATTTTTTCCGCTACTCCCACAGTATCGGCAATCCCTACAATGCCTATTGCGCGAGATGATGTCATATAGAGCCCGTCTTTCCGCTTGTCGACAGATGAATAATAAATTTTTACTTCGTCATTTTTATTAAGGACCTCGATTTTTGATGCAGCCGGTTGCTCATGTGTCTGATCTTTGGGAAGTCCGTAATCTTTTGGAACAACATACTTACAGACAGTAGCCTTTTTCTCGAAGGCAATCGGGATATCTTTCAATGTACCTTTGATATGGCCCTGCAGACCTCAATGAAATCGCTTTTAATAAGGGGGAGGACATTCATCGCCTCGGGATCTCCAAAGCGTGCATTATATTCGAGCAGTTTTACTCCCTCTTTTGTGGCCATAAACCCGCCATACATGATTCCCTTGTACAATTCCCCGGTTTCTTTAAAAAGGGCTTCCGAAATTTTCCTGGTAATCTCCACACCGTCTTCTATATCTGAAGGTATCAGAAAAGGGAGGCTGCGGTCAGGATAAGAATAGGAACCCATACCGCCCGTATTCGGCCCGCTGTCACCTTCAAATCGTCTTTTGTGGTCCTGAACTGCAGGGGTGGCAACTACAGTTTTGCCATCACAGAAGCATTGAAGAGAGAATTCTTCCCCATCCAGCCGCTCTTCCACCAAAACCGGAGCGCCTGTCTTCAGAATTGTCTCGCACAGTAGCAGCGCCTCTTCCGGAGTACTGAAATGATCTCCCTGAACCATTACTCCTTTACCGCCGGTAAGCCCGTCAGGTTTTATGACCGATCCTTCTTCCAGAGTCTTCAAAAAATCCAAAATGGCGTGAGGAGTATCAAAAACCTTGAATCGCGGATTACCTGGAATTGAATATTTTTCCAGCAGGCGTCTCGTAAATATTTTTGAAGTTTCGAGTCTGGCCAGTGATCTGGTAGGTCCAACCGAGGGAAAGCCCGCTTCGGATAACGCATCAACCACACCATTTTGCAACGGGTCTTCAGGACCGATTATCGCAAATTCAATACCGGCATCTTTCGCGAAAGTGCAAATAGCTGCAAGATCATCATAATTCCCAAGTCGCAAATCGTGCGAAAGAGATGCAATTCCGGGATTGTTTGTTTTCATATAGGAATAAAGGCGCGGATCGCATCCCGATCTTTTGATTGCCTCTGCAATTGCATGTTCACGGGCGCCGTTTCCTATTAAAAGCACCTTGGTCATTTCTTCCTCCTGAAGTGTCCGCCGGATTATATGCTCTTAAGGCAATTCTCCAATCTCTTGATTGATTCATCTCTGCCGAGGATATCAATAATGGTCGGAATATCCGGACCGTGGGTATTTCCGAATAAGGCGAGTCTAAGAGGAAAGAAAAACTTTTTTCCCTTAAGCGAGAGGACCTTCATTGAATCTTCTATCAGCTTCGTCAAATCCTCTTTACTCCATTCCGATTGCTTCTTCAGTTCATGAATCCAATAGGAATATATTGCTTTTGAATTCTCTTCATTTATCAACACGTTATCTTCTTCGGAAAATTGAGGAGTTTCATAAAATACTCGGCCCCGCGGAGGCATTTCCTCTAGATTTGAAGTGTAATCACGGGTAACGGCTATCACCTTTTCAAATTTAGCCGAATCGGAAACATCAATACCATGGGTTTCGAAAAAAGGGCGAGCCCTGTCAGCGATAGTTCCAGTATCAAAGTTCCTTATATACCATCCATTCATCCAGTTCAGTTTATCTATATCAAAAACCGCACCGGCCTTATTTATACGGTCTAAAGAAAAAGTCTGCTCCAGCTCCGGAAGAGTATACAATTCCCGATCATCGGCCGAATGCCATCCTAAAAGGGCGATAAAATTGATCAGAGCTTCTGGCAAATACCCCTTTTCGATATAGGTTTCAACCGCAACATCGCCCTGGCGTTTACTCAGCTTACTTCGATCCGGATTCAGCAAAAGAGGTAGATGCACAAAAACGGGAATTTTCCAATCTAATGCCCTGTAAAGGAAAATATGTTTGGGAACACTTGAGAGCCACTCTTCCCCTCGAATCACATGAGAAATACCCATGAGATGATCGTCGATTACATTCGCTAAATGATATGTGGGAAAACCGTCTGACTTGAGAAGAACCTGGTCGTCGACTACGGAATTATCGACAGCAACCTTTCTTCTGATGACATCATCGAAAATCGTACGTCCTTCTTTAGGAAATCTGAGGCGTATTACAAATGGAATTCCGGCAGCGAGTTTTTCTTTCACCTCGGACTCGGTCAAATCCCTGCATTTTCCATCATACATCGGAGGTTTCTTGAGCTTCCTCTGAGTTTCTCTTAAATTTTCGAGTCTCTCTTCGGAACAGAAACAGTAATAGGCGGTTTTCGATTCCAAAAGTTTTTCCGTATACTTACGGTAAATTTCAATCCGCTCCGACTGTATATACGGCCCATAAGGTCCCCCTACATCAGGGCCTTCATCATAATCGAGACCCATATTTTTAAGGCTCGCCATCAAGTTATCCAGTGCGCCCTGTATATATCGTTTTTGATCCGTGTCTTCGATGCGCAGAATGAATTTGCCCCCTTCTTTGCGGGCAAAAAGATAGTTAAAAAGTGCCGTTCTGAGTCCTCCCACATGAAGATATCCCGTCGGACTTGGAGCAAAACGGACTCTGACTTCCTGTTTTACAATATCGGTCATTTGGTTCCTTCTGAAACAAATTTAAAGTGCGAGATTATATATTACTGCAGGACGTTTTGTCAAAATGCTTTTGGCTCCCGAATTGAAGGTTCTTCTTAAAAATCGTCACATCGCTTTTTTCCGCTTGACATAAAGCGAGGGATATGTTTCTACTTGCAGAAACGTCATTGAGGGAGCAGCGCGATGGGAATGGCAGTCCGTTTTGGTAAAACATGGTTCTGGTGGTGGCAAATCAGAAATAAAGGTGCGCCCATGTAGCTGACAGAGTCAACTATCACGCAATAGGCCATGGGAGCCGGAAGAGGATTCCCCGTGGCTTTTTTTTCGATCTGACCCGCAGGGAAAGAACTTCTGCGGATAACACCCTAAAGGAAATAAAATACATGCAGATGCATCAGGAGGATTTCCAATGAGACAGGTTAAAGTATTCTTGAATGAAGATGAAATACCCCGCAAGTGGTACAACATTATGGCCGATTTGCCAACCCCTATGAGCCCGCCGCTTCACCCCGGAACAGGACAGCCGCTTAAGCCGGAAGATATGGCCCAGATTTTCCCAATGAATCTCATTGAACAGGAAATGAGCCCGGAGCGGTGGATAGATATACCGGAAGAAGTTTTGGAAAAGCTGCTGCTCTGGAGGCCAAGCCCCCTCTGCCGCGCCTACAATTTCGAAAAAGCGCTCAATGCACCGGTCAAAATCTACTATAAGCATGAAGGGACAAGCCCTGCAGGCTCTCATAAACCAAATACCGCGGTTGCACAAGCTTACTACAATAAAGAATTCGGCATAAAAAAGATTTCCACCGAGACGGGTGCAGGGCAGTGGGGAAGCGCTCTCAGTATGGCATGCAACATGTTCGGTATCGAATGTCGAGTTTTCATGGTCAGGGTAAGCTTTGATCAAAAGCCCTACCGGAGGCTGATGATGCAGACCTGGGGAGCCGAATGTTTTTCAAGCCCCAGCAGTCAGACGGAAGTGGGGAAAAAAATCCTGGCCGAAAATCCCGATTCTCCGGGGAGTCTCGGCATTGCAATAAGTGAAGCCATCGAGGATATAATGGGAAAAGAAGATGCACGGTATTCCCTGGGGAGCGTTTTGAATCACGTCCTGCTTCACCAGACAATCATCGGCCTCGAAGCACAGCAGCAGCTCGGGAAAATCGGTGAATATCCAGATGTGGTAATAGGGTGTGCCGGCGGCGGAAGCAATTTTGCAGGATTATCACTTCCCTTTGTACGTGATAAAATTAACGGAAAAGAAATTGCCATTGTCGCAGCTGAGCCTACTTCCTGCCCATCTTTGACGAGGGCGCCTTTCGGTTACGATTTCGGGGACCTGGCGCAGACGACCCCGCTTCTTGCCATGCATACTTTGGGACACGATTTTGTACCGGCACCGATCCATGCCGGGGGACTTCGTTACCATGGTATGGCGCCTATAGTGAGTCACCTGGTTAAGGAACGATTAGTCGAAGCACGATCATATCATCAGATAGAAACATTTGATGCCGGTATTAAATGGGCAAGAACCGAAGGATTCATTCCCGCCCCCGAAACCAGTCATGCAATTGCCGCAGTAGTCGAGGAAGCAAGGCGTGCGAAAGAAGAGGGAAAAGAAAAAGTGATATTGTTCAACTGGAGCGGTCACGGCCTTGTGGATCTTCTTTCTTACGATGCATATTTTTCCGGGAAGCTGACAAATTATACTCTTCCGGACGAGGAGATCGATCGGGCGAAAAAATTGGTGGCACAGTTCCCTTCGCCCTAATTGAGCATGCGGACTCAGGGGCACTTCAGACACCTGAGGAAACATTCAAAAAAATCAGTGAAAGGCGGGCTTGTGGGGCCGCCTTTCGAATTATAAGAAAGAATCTTTTATGAACCGTTACGACAATTTACAAATCAGATGTCCTAAACTCGGAGGCGAAATTACCTTTGCATACTGCCGAATTGAACAGGGCACGATTCCCTGCAGGCAAATCATCGGATGCTGGCATACCACGATTCCCATCGAGAGCTATCTGGAAGAGGTGTTTTCCAGGAAACTGCTCGATCAATATCTGAATGTACCCTCCAAAGATAAAATTACGACTATCTTTGAAATAGTTGACTCTTTGAAGAATAAACCGTAAGCTTTCATGTATGAATCTCTTCGCCAATGGCAGAGGTAACATCACAGGGAAAAGGGTGCCCCTTGCCGATCGTATGCGCCCTCGATCATTTGACGAGTTTATAGGGCAGACACATCTTGTCGGGCTCGAAGGATTGCTTCGGCAGGCGGTGAGGAGCGGAAATCTTTTTTCCATGGTTCTCTGGGGACCCCCGGGATGCGGTAAAACAACACTGGCCCGCATTATCGCGAAAGAGTCGAACGCGTATTTTGAAACCTTTTCGGCAGTTCTTTCAGGTGTAAAAGATATCAGGGCCGTCATAGACAGGGCGAGGGCTCGGCAGGAATCGAATCCGGGTGCTACTATTCTGTTTGTCGATGAGATTCATAGATTTAATAAGGCGCAGCAGGACGCCTTTCTTCCACATGTCGAAAACGGACTTATTATTCTCATCGGCGCCACTACTGAAAACCCCTCTTTCGAAGTAATAGCTCCGCTCCTGTCCCGCCTCCGCATTTTAGTCCTTTACCCGTTTTCGGAAAAAGAACTAAAGGCAGTCATTATGAGGGCTTTGCGGGACCGAATTGACGGATTGGGAGATAAGGAACTGACGATTGAAAGACCGGCGCTTGATCATCTGGCCAGATCAGCCGACGGAGATGCCAGAACGGTTTTAAACAATCTGGAAATATCTGCGTTTCTTGCCGAGCAAGAAAACAATCCGGAAAAGAGAATATCCGTCGAAATTACTGAGAAGGCAGTTCAAAGAAAAGCCCTCCTCTACGATAAATCGGGCGAAGAACACTATAATCTGATTTCAGCCTTCCACAAAAGCTTGCGCGGAAGCGACCCCGATGCGGCTCTTTACTGGCTGGGAAGAATGTTGATGGGAGGGGAAGATCCTCTTTATATCGCAAGAAGAATGGTCCGCTTTGCTTCGGAAGATATAGGACTTGCAGATCCGGGAGCTCTCACAGCAGCTCTTTCAGCGATGGAAGCGTACCGTTTTGTCGGTTCTCCCGAAGGAGAACTGGCTTTGGCCCAGGCGGCTGTATATCTGGCTACGGCCCCGAAGAGTAACGCCCTTTATCTGTCAATGGGCAAAGTAAAGGAATTCATTAACCGAACCGGCACACTTCCGGTACCTTTACATTTGAGGAATGCTCCCACTACTTTAATGAAAAAAATGGGGTACGGAAGAGATTACAAATATGCGCATGACTATGCCGAAGCCCAGGTACAACAGACGCACCTGCCGGAAGAAATCAAAGGCCACACTTTTTATTTTCCCACCGAAAGAGGCCGCGAAAAAGAAATTAAAGCAAGATTGTCGGCATGGAAGGCTTTTCGCAATAATCAAAACAAAAGAAAATGAGCGCACTTCTTGCGAATTCAGAATTTTTAAAGGAGATATTCTCATGCATTACAATACCGCTCTTCGATCCTACGGGGCAAAGCGGATAGAAGAAATAGAATCCGCCGATATCTTGATAGGCATTCCTTGTTATAATAACGAAACAACTATCGAACATGTGATCCAAATGGTAACGCACGGTCTGGCGCAGCATTTTAAAAATAAAAGAAGTGTAATTTTTATCGCTGACGGAGGTTCCACGGATGACACGAGAGAGGTGGCCAAGGAATTTCAGATAAAGCCCTGGCAAGAAAAAATAGTCTCCATATACCGGGGACCGGCGGGCAAGGGAACCGCCCTTCGCTCCATATTCGAGTCGGCATACCGTCTCAATATCACAGCATGCGCAGTGGTCGACTCAGACCTTCGCAGCATCACTCCCGATTGGGTTGAGCATCTCCTTTCACCCGTTTTAAACAGAGGGTACCAATTCGTGGCTCCGGTGTATGTCAGGCACAAATACGACGGAACCATCACCAACAATATCGTATATAATCTCACCAGAGCCCTTTATGGCAAAAGAGTGCGGCAGCCGATCGGGGGAGATTTCGCCCTTTCAAAGGATGTAGTTAAATATTATATCGATCAGGACGTCTGGGAAACTGACGTAGCCCGTTACGGAATCGATATATGGATGACGACCAACGCAATTACTCAAAATTTCAGAATTTGCCAGTCAAATCTCGGCGTAAAAATACATGACGCCAAAGATCCGGGACAGCACTTGGGCCCTATGTTCAGGCAAGTTCTGTGGACCGTATTTGCATTGATGGAAAAGAATGAAGAAATATGGAAAAAAGTAAAAGGAAGTGAACCGCTTGAAACATTTGGCTTTGAAAAAACTCAGGACCCGAAAGCGGTCGCCGTCAATCTTGAAGCTATTATAGAAAATTTCAAGATCGGCTACGAGCAGTTTTCATCTCTCTGGTCAGATATATTCAGTATGGAAAGTTTCGCCGAAATCAAAAGGACGGCTTCTCTGGATTCGTCAAACTTCCATATTTCAACAGAAACATGGGTCAAAATTCTTTATGAACTTGCAGCCACTTTTCATCGCTGGCCGGTGAACCGCTATAAGCTGGTCGATGTTATGACGCCTCTGTATTATGCTCGCGTTGCATCTTTCGTAAGGCAGACAAAGGAAATGTCTTCAGCCGAAGCTGAAGAACTTGTAGAGGACCAGGCCCTCAAATTTGAGAATCAAAAGGAATATCTGATTTCATTATGGAATACCGCACCGTAATTCCATATTACACAAGGGGCTTGCCGCCGTTGAGCCTTTCGTATGTTCCGATGTATTTGGCTATCATATTTCCCAGATCGTATTTCTGCCTCGTCTCTTTCATGATACGCCTGATTTGAGACTCTTTCACTTCAGAAGGCTTGCGGTGAAACTGCAGACTCTTTTCAAGACCGTATACGAGCCCCCCCGGATCATAGTCCCGAAAGAGAAAACCGTTTCCTACATCCTGCGGAGATCCGTCTGCTCTGAGCCTCAATTCACGGATTTTGTCGTGGTATCCTCCCGTATCTCTATTGGTTGCCGTAGCCCCGAACAAATTTCCCACTTGATCTATCTGTCCGCAGGGTTCATAGAGAGAAGCCCCGAATACATCCGCTGCAGCCGCGAAACCCAGCATGGAAAGATCTTCCCTGTAATGATGATATGCTATCTTTCCCCCTGAAACCCAGGAAATCCTTCCCAGAACTTCTTCATGGTAGCGGTCACCGCCTACACCATTCGCAACAATGGCAAACTGCACATCCCAATGTTCAATGGCGAACTTAAGCAGAATGGATTCAAGCAGGTCAATTCCTTTTTGGACCGGATCGAGCCGGGAGGGCCAATAAAAAAGGATTGCCGCCGGATCTTCTTTAAGTCCCATCCTTTTTTGAAACTCCATTAGATTTTCTTTTTTGGCAGTCAAAAAGTCATCATCAACACCGTATTTCCTCACAAGATATTCACAATTTTCCGGGTACATGCTCCGTGCCGGAGCATTTATAATCGCAAGAGCCGAACCAAAAAAATATTTCTGCTTCACCTCCTGTCGTATGCTGTAAGGAATAAAGTTGTGCTCCGTAAAATAATCATTCACCACTTCTTCAAGAAATCGCTGCCCCACAAAATTGATCAACGTTGCGTTCTTTATTGCCGTCGCCTGACAGTCGATCGAGGGTCTCCCCTGGTCACTTGAATAATAAAGATATCCCGAAAGCTCCCCGATATCCAGACCAAAAAACATATCAAGGGGAACATGACCGGTGAAACTATTGTGAAGTGTATGGAGCATCGGGAATCCTCTCGATTTTACATACGCTGAAACAGCCCCTCCAGCCATCCAGTCGTGACTGTGGACAATAAGTTTCCCTCTGCTTCTGGCACTCACATCTTTTATAATATTATGAATGATTTCCTTTTGAAACTCTGCGGCATTCAGCGCGGTATTACCGGCATATGCACCGGGAAGATCAGCAAATACGGCCGAGGTAACCAGGTGAATTCTCCCCGGATCAATATGATAGCGAATTTCACGCCATGCATCTTCGTCGATCTGAGATTCCATTTGAAATCTTTTTTTCAGGTTGAGAGTCGCAAGATGGACATCTATATTACGTTCGTTCAGTCCTTCGCAAAGTGCCGATACAACTTCTCCCAATCCTCCGCTTTTCCCTGAAATATAGCGGGCTAAAGGTCCCATGTCGTCTGGAAGACGTCCGCTCTCCGGGGCGATAATGAGGACGGCCGTCCTTTCGCTTTTTTTAAGGATTTCAAATCGAGCCAACGCAGATTCCAGACCATCTATCTTTCTTGTCAGGACGTGAGCTGCCTGGGTAACCGAGCCCCCGTATGGATTAAAAAAAGTATGGACGACGGGAGTCATTTCCTTTTCCCTTAAAAAATACACATGATCCGAAGCAGTCAAATGCCGCCAGCGGGTCAGCAGTTCTCCCCCTGCTTTACGGGCTTTATCTTCCAGGCTTTCTATGTTCTTGAATAACTCATACTGGGTAATCGATCCAACCCAGCCGAACGTTTCGTCCATCGCGTCAACTTGAGAGAAGTCGTTTGATTTCTGTACACTTACGACCGGGCATACAGCATCTTTATACTTATCGGCTATTTCCGCGGGATTTGCCATTTCTATGCTTTTATATTCTGCAATGGCCCGGGGCAGCTTTTTCCAGAAGGCAAAAATCCCCTCCTCTTCACGAAAGTGTTCTCCTATATGCTCAAAGTTATATCCAAGAAGCACTAATTCTCCGTTAATATCAGCAATATCTTTGGCATAGCTCTCGGGCGAAACTTTGCCCGAAAATCGCAACGCAACATCCTCGCTCAACCTTCTGTTTCTGACAAGGGCGATAAGATTGCTTTGTTCGGCACGGTACACGCGATCAACGGGTATGGATGTTCCATTTTTTCGCCATTCACACAGCATAACCCGATATCCCATATCAGCGACTGCTTCTGCGATGCTGCTGCTATACATCAATTCCGTATTTCTGAAAGCGGAAGGTCTGATTCCGAAAAACTGCCGGAGGGTATCCCGATGCAATGATATTTGGTCTCTGAATTCCTGCTTTTTGGGGTCGTCAAAAAGATTTGACAGAGAATGATAGTACGTTTCATCAAGAAACTCTACCCTCATGCCCTCTTTACCTGCATCTACAAGCCTCTGAAGAGCGAGTATCACACCCGGTTCGTACCTGTCTGCCTGTTCCAGAAATGTTCCTGACATTCCAAGCGTTATTTTGAAATGCTTTTCTGTTTCTATAAGTTCTTCAAAAAGCCTGATGGCCGGCAGGTAACATGTTGAAGCTGTTTTTAAAAAAACTTCCCGGTTCATTTCCTCCCAGATAAATTTATCCCTTTCAGGATGAAGTCTGAAAGGCTGGTGCAATTGAAAATACAAGGTTAATAACGGCATGATGACGTGCAGCCTCCTCAGGCCCAGTGTACAAGGCCCAGTTCCTGATAATCGAAAAGATCGGAATGAAAGGGCAGAACCCTTATTCCATATACAAAGCTGCCTGATTTCATCGCACGGTAGGAAGCTGTATAGTGAGCTATGCCATCATCGCTGTCGACAGTGATTTTTTTCATAGGCAGTATAACCGGATTTCTTAATTCTTCTTTCAAATCTGCCTCCATTACAACTACTTCTATCCTCAACTCGTCTTCCGAAAGTTTGCCGTAATCGATTCCCGCTTCAATCCTAAGTTCTTCTCCCATTTCAAGACGGTCACCCCGGAATCCTCTCGTTCTAAACCACCGTATATGATCGGTCGAGAATCTTGAAGCGATTCTAAGCTTCCATTCGGCTAATCCTTTAGCTCTTGCATAATTGTTGGCCGACAGCGAAAAGGCCCGTCTCGCAACAGGAGTGTACATTGTTTCATAATATTGTTTAACCATTCGATGGGTATTGAATTCCGGTACGAGTGTCTTGATAGATTCTTTCATCATATAAATCCACTGCTCCGGCATGCCTCCCCCGTTTCTGGTAAAAAAGGCAGGTATAACCGATCTTTCAAGCACATCATACAGTGCCCTGCTGTCGGCTCTATTTTGCATTTCAGTATTGCTGAACTCCACCCTTTCTCCTATAGCCCAGCCTACATGCTCATTGTATGCTTCATCCCACCAGCCGTCAAGAATACCGATATTGAGGCCGCCATTAGGCAGCACTTTCATACCGCTCGTTCCGCTTGCTTCACGGGGCCTCAAAGGGTTGTTAAGCCAGGCATCAACTCCCTGCACTAAATGCCTCGCTATCGCGAGATCATATTTTTCTATAAAGAATACCTTGTCCTTAAATCGTGAATCCAATGAATATTCATAGATCTTTTTGAGCAGAGCCTTTCCGCCTTCATCATTTGGGTGCGCTTTACCGGAAAAAATCAGCTGAACAGGTTTTTCCGAATTACCCATAATCTGCAGCAGTCTATTATCATCTTCAAATATTAACGTTGCCCGTTTATATGTGGCAAAACGCCTGCTGAAACCAATTATAAGGGCATTCGGATTGAGCGCCGAAATTTTCTCTTCTGTCACCCCCGGCGATATACCCTGCGCGTTATAGAGATCTGAAATGGACTTTTTCAGGAAACCTATCATTTTTTCTTTCAAATGCTGATGAATCTGCCAGAGGATAACGTTAGGAATAGCATCGACTTTGGCCCAGTTTTGTCTGTCAAAATTTTTCGAGTGCCAGTCAATTCCTATATATCTTTCATAAAATTCTTTCCACTCCGGCGCAACCCAGGACTGCATATGAACCCCATTTGTAATATCTTTTATCGGTATTTCATCTGCATCGAATCCCGGCCATACTCTTTTCCACATCTTTCTTGCAACTTTTCCATGAAGTTTACTTACTGCATTGGCACAACTTGCAAGCTTGAATGCAAGAACCGTCATGTAAAAAGGCTTCCCCGCACCCGGTTCATCTCTCCCCAGTTCCCAGAACTGGTCCCAGGAAATACCCAGCTTTTTGACATACTCAAAAAAATAACTTTTCATCAGAGTCTCTTCAAAGCGTTCGTTCGCCGCCTCAACAGGACTGTGAGTCGTAAACACCGATTCCGCTTTGACAACTTCTCGCGCCTCAAAAAAAGATAGACCTTTGCTTTCCATTAGCAGCCGCATTCTTTCAAGAAGCAGAAATGCACTGTGCCCTTCGTTAAGGTGGAATAGAGCAGGTTTTATTCCCATCCTGTCCAGCAATCTGACCCCGCCGATACCGAGCATAATTTCCTGTTCAATACGAAGCCTTTGATCGGCACCGTAAAGCCGTGAAGTGATATTCATATCTTGCGTGCTGTTCTCAGGTACGGCCGTATCGAGAAGATAGAGAGTCACTCTCCCGACTGCTACTTTCCAGGCCTGAGCGTAGAGCTTTCTTCCCGGAAGATATACATCTATTTTGATCGGCTCTTTGGTGCGACCGCCTTCGTCACATACTAAAACGGGCATCCGCGAAAAATCATTATCGGGATAATGGGCAAGCTGATTCCCCTCTCTGTCAATCTGCTGGGAAAAATAACCATTTTTATATAAAAGTCCCACACCTACAAGGGGTATATTCAAGTTGCTTGAGGATTTCAAATGATCTCCCGACAACACTCCAAGTCCTCCGGAATAGATGGGAAGACTCTCGTGCAGAGCATATTCTGTTGAAAAGTATGCAACCGGCCTGTCGGCGGTAATAAGCGAATCTTTTGCACCCTCACTATCGGATCTACTCAGCAGGTCATCAATTAGTGCGAGGGTCTGTCTGTACAGCCGAAGATATGTTTCGTTTTCAGCCATCTCCTGCAGCCGTCCGTCCGTGACGCGTTCCAGAACTTCTATTGGATTATGGGCGGTCTCCTCCCAAAGAGTGGGATCAAGCCTCGCAAAGAGATCCTGGACATCCGGATTCCAGGTCCACCAGAGATTATATGCGATATCCCTCAGATATTTTATTTTCTCCGGAAGTGCCGCCACTATACTGAAATTTCTGAAACGAGGTTGCTGGGAATCGGTACCGATATACGTTACCTCCAACCCATAGGCGCTCGTATCTATTCCCGTCATTCTGTTTTCGGCCGTTTTAAAGGCCTGCTCGTACGCTGCAAGATAATGTGGAAAAAATTCTTTCCAGTCCGTTTTTTCAGCAATGAATCTGGCTTTTTGCCTCTGCTGCCATATTTCCTCTTCCGACCATGACAGTAAGTTCAAGATGTGTTCTGTCAGCGCATTAATTACTTCACCATGCGTTTTGCCCCGATAATCAAGTACAATGACTCCTTTTTGATCCCCGGAAGTTTTTTTCGCCCACATGCCGAATCCAGTCAGATCAGTCGTGAGAGTAGGAACGCAATGAGATGCACTCTCCAGGGGGGTATATCCCCACGGTTCATAATAAGAAGGGAATACTCCGAGATCGCATCCGCTCAACACATCGTAGTAAGGCAAATTAATAAGACCGTCAAATCCGTCTAAATACACCGGCATATAAATGATCTTTACCGGATCGTCCGGTGCGTTCATAAGATTCAAAATGTGACACAGATTCAATATAGGATCATGTTGAGGATTTGACAATTGGTGAGTACAGATCCTCGATATGCCTTCCCGCTGCGCTTCTTCACCTTTTAAAATCCGGCGAGTCTCTTCTGAAATTCCAAGATGGCCTCCGATTACGTCGACAAATGCAACGAGCTTTTTATCCGGCGATTTCTTTTTTATATCGTCTTTTACTCTACTGAGAGATTCAAGAAAAAGGTCTATTCCTTTGTTTCTGAATTCATATCGTCCCGATGTAATAAGAAATTTAGTCTTTGAATCAGTGATTTTTTCCTGAAGAAATTGAGCGGCAAAATCCATTAATGCACGGTGGGATTTCTCAATGTGATCCTTATGTTCAATGCAGTCGGCAATATCAGTTATGTTAATCCCGTTTGGAAGTATTATCTGCGGCTTTCGTCCAAGGAAATGTTCAGATTCACGCGCCGTAATATCGCTGACGGTAGTAAAACAGTCGGCCTCACGTGCAACCGCTGTTTCCATGGAATGCTTGGCGGTAATATTCATTTTAGCCGCCATTTCGGTTGGGGAAATATCTTCGATAGCACTGTATATATCTATCCCGTTTGCCGCCAGCGATCGGCCCAGCATGGTGGCATGCGTGGTAAATACTGTTGCTATTTCCGGAATTCTTTTATTGATAAAAAGCATGCCGGCTCCTGCCATCCACTCATGAAATTGTGCTACTGCGGATTCTTTCGCTTTTGTAAGCCGTTCATAAAGAATTTCTATTATCTCACCCGCCGCTGTCCCGAAAAGCACCGGTTCGATGTAGTCCCAGCCTCCCGCCATGGAATCTACACCATGTTCCTGCCAGAGTTCATAGAGAAGTTTGTCAACCTGATATGCCCCATTGAATTTGACCAATATGACTCTGGGTGTTCCTGTTGCGGTAGACCATCGTCCGCATCTGCAGGTCAGATTTTTAAAACTGACTTTATTTTTGACTTCCGTCCACAGATCTTCATCTGTCTCCTTAAATTCCGGATTATTGCCAAAGTCAGGACCGATAAGTATGTACCTGTCTCCGAATTGCGAAACTGCGTGGCCGGTTTTCGTTTTCAAAACCGTATAAATCCCTCCAACTTTATTGCATACCTCCCAGCTCACTTCGAACAGACAGTCTATGGAATATTCATTCATGATGTATACACCTTTGCATATTTACGAATTCCACGGTTAATTAATGGCTTACGCTGTATCCATCTGCTTCGAGACATCTGTTATATACTTCCACGATCTCGTGCGCAGCTTTCTCCCATGTAAGCACGTTAATATCTTCTCTGCATTCATTTACAATCAGATCCCTGATTTCATCATCGTGCAAAATTTTCAAAATTTGGAAAGCAAGTGCATCAGTATCTCTAAAATCGATTTTTGGAGCCCTTTTCAACACTTCGGCCACGCCCGATGTTTTTGAAATGATAACTGGTACCCCGGAATTTACAGCTTCAATAGCTGTCATTCCGAAAGGCTCCGATACGCTGGTCATGACATAAAGATCGCACATGGCATACAGTTTTTCAGTTTCATCAATAAAACCGGTAAAAAAAACATACTCATCCATATCCAACCGCGATACTTTTTTCTTTAATTCTCCTGCAAGCTCTCCATCTCCCGCGATAAAGAATCTCACATCGGAATCTGCAGCAATTACTTTGCTGGCAGCTTCAATAAAGTAGCAAGGACCTTTCTGTTCGGTAAGCCGGCCTATAAAAAGGACATTTTTTTTATTTTTTCTTTTCCGCACAGGTGTTCCGGGTTCAGAAACAGATGCACCGTTGTAAATAACTGAAATCTTTTCAGGAGCAATGCCATATTGATCGATGATCTTTTTTTTCGTGTATTCACTCACGGCAATTATATGATCGGCTTCAATCATTCCGAATTTTTCAATACCATAAATCTTTTCATCTATTCTCCATGCGCTTCTATCTGATTCAAGCGAATGGATGTGAATGACAAAGGAAACATTTCTCGTATCCCGCGCAGCGATTCCCGCAGGTATTGACATCCAGTCATGCGCATGAACAAGATCATATTGTGTTATTTTTGAAATCGCATGTGCGTTTTCAGCGTACCTTAAAACCTCGCGATAGATATCGTGCCCGTAAAGATCTGTTTTCGCGTTCACTCCAATCCGGCGGCTATATGCTTCATAATACGAATTACTGTTCATATATGGACTTATCAATGTATCAATCGCAGTTTTTGCAATCATCCTGTTCTTAAGACAGTCCGAATCATTTATTTTTAAATCATTTGTATCAATCACGGACGATTCTGTTTTTCGAACAGTAGCAGCCGTTTTTGGCATAAAAAAAAGAACTTCAACTCCTTTACCTGCAAGCGTCTCTGCCAAGTCACCACAGACTTTTCCCAAGCCCCCGCTGTAAAAGGGTCTGTTTTCCCATCCGAACATCAAGATCTTCATAATGCGCACTCCCGACAAACGCCTTCACATACGGTATTTTCGTAATCGCCTCCGGCATATGCATTCACGAATACCTTTACTCATACCCGGCGGCATTATAGAGGAATACGGAACCGTTACTCATTTATTCGATCAAAAAAATTACTGTCACTGAGTCACAGTCGAAGAAATACTCCCCCCATTTGTTTTCGGAGAATCAGGTGGAGAAAATGGAACCAGAGATCGCCCTGCAATACCTGCTGCACCGACGGCGTTTAGAAATCTTTCAATTACCTTTTCGAGTTTACGTTGTTTTTGATCGGGTGCTAAACCTGATAAATTCAATTTCCCGCCTGCGGCTTTTTCATGGCCTCCCCCGATTCCTATTCCTCGGAGAATCCTCAGTGCAACTTTCCCGGCCCACCAGCCCCGGCGCGAAGTACGCACAGATAGGATCAATTCGTCTTTATATTCTCCCAATGTGAGCACCCATCTGATATTTTCCATTCTTAACAAAAAATCAGCCATTTCAGACGCAACATCCGGATTATTGATCTTTCCCAGATCGGAAACTATCACGTCCTGATATTGCACAGCATTATTTATAGAATCTATAAATTTAATATAATAAGATTTCGGCATTGGAGGACTTTCAATGGCCGCCAGAGTCCTGGTGGAAATAAGAGGAAAAAGAAAATTGAAGGCTTCAAGATCTGCTTTGGATGCGGAACGGTTCAACCATCCGGTATCTGTTTTGATACCGTAGACGAGCGCAGTTGCCAGCCTGCGTTCCGGTACGATATCAAGCTCACGAAGGTATTCAGTAAGAATAGTGGAGGAGCTTCCATAATGCGGGCGTATATCATAAAATCGGCATTGCCGGGTTTCCTTTCTCATAGGATGATGATCGATGACCGCATCCGGAATTATGTGGCGGGGAAGGTCGTTATTCCCGCTTCTCGGCTGGCTGTCAACCAGGCAGATGAAGGAATATTCCTCAAAATCTATATCTTTTACATTGGTTAATTCAACTTTGCTCCGTCTGATCAGTTGCCTGTTTTCTGCTCTGCCTACTATTCCGCCGTAGCCTATTACGACCTTACTTTTCATTTCATGGGACAGAATAAATTTGAGAGCAGCTGCGGCAGCGATCGCATCAGGATCGGGATTATTATGACATAGCACAAGGAAATTCCGTTTTCCTTCTGCAATGGAAAGCAGACTTCGAACAGGATGCATCCTATTCTCATCATTTGTACTCATAATTTCCTCTAATACAGGTAATATACGTAACAATAACAAAAAAGCCTGGCAACCTCAAACAGAAAGGAGGGTCAATGTGCGAGTCTTCTCCTTTACCCTCCATCATGTATGTGACAGTCGTGAACGCAGTTCATAATGAGCCGAAGATCAATACTTTTTTGGTTGTCATGCGCAAAGTTTTGTGCATAATGTAACGTAATTCGGTTTGTGATTATGAAAGATTATCTACTCCATCTATTTCGCAATATAAGAATATCTGATCTATTCGATGTTGCCGTTATCAGCGTGCTTTCGTATTTCGTTTTGATATGGCTTAAAAAGACTGCTTCACGATTCGTATTTTTCGGAATCATAATTCTTGGCCTTATCTATAGCGTAGCCAGATTTTTTCATATGTACATGACCGAATATGTGTTGCAGGGTTTCTTTGCTGTTCTTTTTGTTGCCATGCTTATTATTTTTCAGGAAGATCTGCGCCGTTTTTTTGAACATCTGGCTATATGGCGCCCTTTCAAAAAAAACCCGCGTTCGGTAATCCCCGATGTCAAAGCCTTATCTTCGGCGGTAATCAGTCTTGCTCAGAAACGATATGGAGCTCTTATTATTCTGAAGGGAAAAGATTATCTGAATCGCCACCTCGAGGGAGGGAATATACTTAACGGAACAATAAGTTCGGCCATCCTTGAAAGTATTTTTGATCCTCACTCATCCGGGCATGACGGTGCAGTGATTATCGAAGAAGGAAAAATCAGTAAATTCGGATGCCATTTACCGCTTTCGACAAACAGCAAAAAAGTAATGAATCTTGGTCTTCGCCACACGGCGGCGCTGGGATTGGCAGAACGATGTGACGCTCTTTGCATTGTGGTATCCGAGGAATTAGGAAGTATATCGATCGCTCGGAACGCAAATATCACCAGACTCAAGAATCAAAATGACTTGAAGGATGTCCTCGAAGAATTTCAGTCTTCCGGAAATCCTCCGGAAGTGAAAAGGTGGCCCCGATGGTTAAGGGAAAATCCCTGGGAGAAAGGTGTAGCCCTGTTATTGGGCTGTACTCTCTGGATCACGTTTGGATTTCAGACAGAAACTATTCGTCGCGATTTTGTAATACCTATAGAATACCGCAACCTTCCCGTAGATTGGATAATTGAGAATCAGGAGCCGAAAGAGACAACAGTAGCACTTATGGGATCAAAGCAGGCTTTCGATTTATTGCGCAAAGAGGACACACCGAAACTGATAGTTGACATGTCGAATATAAGGGAGGGGAAGCAGGAAATTGTTCTCAGCCGGAACACGGTGGAGCATTCTTCGAATCTGACCGTCGTAGGCATACAACCGGGAAAACTTTCCCTCACTGCCCATCAAACAGCGCCTGTGGATGTCCCGATCAAGGTAGATACCATAGGAAAGCTGCCGCAGGAACTGGTTCTCAAAAAAATAGAGGTAAGGCCCGAATACGTAAAAATTACAGCTAAGAAAAAAAGTAAACGGGATATTCAGGTCCGCACTGAACCGATTGACCTTGCCTCTATTAAAGAAACAACCAAAATCACTCCAAGGCTGCTGCTTCCTCCGACAATGGAATTCACTGAAAAGAAAATTCCTCTTGTGACCGTTACTATCATTGTAGAGGATACATCAATTACTCCGGGATAGGGATAATAAGATGTCTTTGTACCGCAAAGAGCGGTGAATCGGTTTTCCGCAACCGCATTCATATAGGGGCAAATTCAGCCACCAGGATTGTATGGTCTGAAGGTTTCTCCATCCTTCTGGCATCCAAATCAATATAGCAGTCCTTTGATCGGTCTTTAAGACAGCCGGTGGCCAGAATATGGTCAACCCGCCAGCCTAATCCCCGTTCCAGTGAACGGGGAACCCTGTAATCGAAAAACGTATACAGACCTCTCTCTTCACGATGGTGTATTCTGAAAATGTCTGTGAAACCCCATGCGGTAAGACGGTCGAATGCCTTCCAGACCTCCGGATTGAAATCAACATGCCCGAGAAGCCGCTTCGGATCATGCACATCTATATTCTCCCGAGCGACGTTCAGGTCACCGCAGCATATCACAGGATCTTCACGGGACGAATGTCTTTCCAGATACCGGATAATCCGGTCAAACCATTCCAATTTATATTTAAATTGTTCATTATCCCGGCTTCTTCCCTGAGGCACGTAAAGGTTCATCAACTTAATACCCGAATAGATGCAATATAATACACGGTCGGTATCGGCAGGACCTCCGTCATCGAATCCGAATGATACCATATCCAGTTCTTCCGCAGACGCAACGGCCACGCCATTGTAACGCTTTCCACCGCTGTACGCTATGTGATATCCAGCATCCTTGAATTCTCGATCAGGAAACTCCTTGTCATCAACCTTTGTCTCCTGCATACAGAAAAGATCAGGCTTGTGCCGGGTAAGCCATGGAATTATTATATGAAGCCGCGATCGTATAGAATTTACATTATATGTCGCTACTTTCAATCTATCATTTTTTCCCTCGGCTGTATCATTTCCATCGTAAGCTTTCACTTGGCCTCCAATCACGCTGGCTAAAAAATTCTATATTAATACTGCTGAAGATATATATTATAAAAAACAACCGGTTCATTCAAATCATGTTTCTTAATTCCCTGCGCAATATCTTCCCCATGGCGCTCTTCGGCAGAGCATCCATCAGAACAATAGATTTCGGTCTTTTTACAGTCGGCAGTTTTTCACAGCAGAATCGAAGAAGATCTTCTTCTTTAACCGCATCGGGATGCTTGAGCGCAATAAAGGCCTTCACCTCCTCCCCGTACACTGGATCGGGAACCCCTATCACTCCCGCCTCAAGAACTTCGGGATGCGTGTAGAGAATGTTTTCTATTTCTTTGGGATAGATATTCTCTCCGCCCCTTATGATGAGATCTTTCTTTCGATCGGTGATGTACAGATATCCATCTTCATCCGCATAACCGACATCACCCGTATGAAGCCACCCGTTGTGCACGGCCTGTGCCGTCTCTTCCGGTTTGTTCCAGTAGCCCTTCATGACGCAGGGCCCTTTGATGACGATTTCCCCCACTTCGCCGACCGGAAGCTCGCGATCCTTTTCATCGAATATCCTGATCGAATTACATTTCTGGTAGCATATACCGATTGAACCATATTTGGGCGGCCGCCTCTGCGCTATATTGCCGCAGTTGACTGTTGTGGCCTCACTGAGCCCGTATCCCTCCCAGATATCTATACCGTATTTCTCTCTCCACTGCCGGGCCATCGTGAGCGGCATGGGGGCGGAACCGCAGATGCATGTCTGAAGGGAACTCAGATCATATTTCGAGGCAGCCGGATGATTGAGCAGTTGAATATACATGGTGGGAACGCCCCGGAAATCGGTTACCCCGAATCTTTCTATGCACTTCATAGCTTCTTCCGGGTTCCAGCGGCCGAGGACGACCAGCTTTCCGCCTGTAAAAAATTCGAGATTCAGCGCAAAGACGCCATACCCATGGAAGAGGGGCAGCGTGATAAGAGAAACGCGCCGGCGGCTGACACCGTATACTTCCATATCCCGGCCTTCCGCCGCCCGGCCCCGGTCGTCCTCTTCTTTCACTGGGCCCTGCACCGTCATCCCCCAGGCATCCAGAAGGACCCGTTCATAGTAACCGGTGACATGGGTGTACCAGTTGTAGTGGGTCAGCATGACCCCCTTGGGCTTTCCCGTAGTTCCTGCGGTATAGATTATGACTGCGGTATCGTCGTTATCCCTGTCCACTGCGGTAAGCGTATCGGAAGCTTCACCGGTGATGGCGGCGTAGGAAAGAGCATCGTCCGGCACATTCCCGCCCGTTACAATGATATGCTTCAGGTCCGGTGCATCGCCGCGGGCCTCCCTGACAGCTTCCATGTGATCGGCGCTCGTAATCAGGGCGGTCATGCCGGAATCCTTATACAGATAGGCCAGTTCGTAAATGCGAAGGGAGGGGTTCAGCGGAACCAGAACCGCTCCTATTTTAAAGATGGCGAAAAATGCCTGGATGAGCTCCTGACAGTTGACAAGCTGCACACCTATGCGGTCTCCCTTCCCGGCTCCCAGGCTGTTCAAGGCATTGCCCAGGCTGTTGGCGGCGCGGTTCATTTCAACATTACTGTACCATTTACCATTAGAATAGATGAATTCATATTCTCCGAATCGATTAATATTGTCTTCCGCCAGGCTTCCGATGTTCATGCTTTCCTCCCTTCTGCGATTTTAAAGTTTTATAGCCTATAGTAAAGTGATGCTCCGGATTTTTTTACCCGTTCTGTTCATTAACGTCAATCCGTAAGTGGGAGACTTTCACGCGAGCGTCAAGCCCGCGAGGTTTTGGAGGCGAATAAGGTGTGCGGCAGATCTTTTTTTGTGAAAAATAACACAGGCAGTGATACGAACCCGGAGATGGATGATAATTATATTGACATCCGTCAACCATCTTATAAGATGATGAATAACCGGGCAGATGTACAGGGAAGAAATTATTAAATTATTATTTTTCCCTTTGCAGCGCCGGTACCGAATTTCCTGTTCTCGAATTAGCGGAAATAATCAGGCGATTGACCGGCAGTTCCTCCGAAATAATTTTCCAGGAAAAATCACCTGATGACCCTGTTCGGCGGCGCCCCGATATTTGCCGTGCAGAAAAAATCCTCGGCTGGCATCCTTCCGTCGCTTTAGAAACAGGACTTTTGAAAACGATTGCGTATTTTAAAACAAAAGGACACAAAAACCAGAGTCCCTGTTTGTAAGAAATCCCGGAAAATTGCAGTGCATATTTTAAAATTCATTACCTTTGATTTCAGCAGAATGCCTGTTGGGAACCGGATTTTTGGCGTGAAAATAAAAATCGTACTTTCCGTCATTTTTATCAGCTTTTTAGAAATAGGATTTCTAAAGGTTACATGGGCGAAAGACTTTCACTGGGGTATTCACGCTCGGCCCTGGCCGCAGGCAGAAAGTATTTTTCACACAGACCCGTACTGGCTGGGAGGCGATGGGGCTTCTTCGATATACCTTGGCGACGAAAGAATATTATGGCTTTTTGGCGACACGTTCATTGGTACCGGTCCATCCAGAAATCGAAGGAATGCATGCATCATAAGAAACAGCATCGGGATGCAGCAGGGGAAAAATCCAACAGAATCCGATATTGCATTTGCCTGGGAAAAAAGTGATGAAAAGCCATCGGCGTTTTTCCCGGGGAGAGAAAATCAGTGGCTTTGGCCCGGCAGCGGGATCCGTCTTTACAATACACTTTTTATTTTTTTCATGGTGATAGAGAAAAGCCCGAATGCTCTGGGCTTCGATGTTGCCGGCTGGAAGGCGGCAATGGTCATTAATCCGGACAAAAGCCCCCAAGACTGGCATATGCAGTGGTTAAGAAATCCTGACATTCATCACCGGTTGATTGTCGGAACAGGGAGTGTCGTTTCGGAAGGGAATTACGTGTATACCTGCGCTGTAGATTCTCTCACTCATAGAGTATATCTTCTTCGATGGCCTTCTAAGTCCTTTTTAAAAGGAAACCTCAGCAATTCCCAATGGTGGTCGAAACAAGAATGGATAGACTATACCGCCACCGATCCGCTCCCGTCATTTATTTTTCAAACCGGCGCAATGGAATTTTCAATTCATTATAATTCATCAATCCGGAAGTATATTCAAATAGAGAGCGGCCCTTTGGATGATCCAAAGCTTTTTTTTCGCACCGCTCCTGCAATAACAGGAGCCTGGTCGGCCGGCCGCCCTTTCTTTCTTCCTGAAGAATCCAAAGATGACACTCTTTTAATTTATGCGGGGAAAGCACATCCTTCACTATCAGGCGCAAATCCTGCGATCTCGTATGTGGTCAATGCAAAAGATTTCAATCGTCTGCTTTCGGATCAGGATATTTATTATCCCAGAATGCTCAAAGGCAGTATCGAAAAGATATTTCTTTCATCAGTTCCGCTGCAATGAAAACAGGCATCTCGCTTAAAATGAAATGAGATTACCGGGAAAGCCACATCATCACAGATCGTGTGACGAGATCAGCGGCATCCTGCTGTACAAAATGCCCCGAATCGGGAATCGTTACCAAGGTCATATCTTTCTCGCAATATTCCCATGTTCCGTTCAAAGCAGCGGGAAGAATCGCCGTATCCTTCAAGCCGAATATGACAAGAAGAGGAGCTTTGATTTTGGGAAGAGACTTGGCCAATTTCTCAGGGAATTCATCTTTTGCCGGATAATTTCGCTTGTAATAATTGAGCATTGCCTTTACATCAGACCGGTTGAATGCCTCAATGTAAGATTTTCTAACCTCTGGATCGGAAACCCAAAGAGAAAGAATCTCGGCATCGTTTTTTCCTTTCAGCGAGTCGGCATTAATATCGTATTCTACCAGCAGGTTGTTCTCCATGAAAATCTTTGCAATATTAAGATGGGCATCATGCTTTTGAAAATCCCTGGCATACTGACTGTGCTTTCGCTGTATCGGATTGTTGGCAATTTCCCTGGCAAGACAGAGTGGATGAGCAACATTCATAATAATAAGCCGGTCTACCATTTCAGGTTTCAGTATTCCGAAAGCCCACGAAATGGCACCGCCCCAGTCATGTCCAACGATAATAGCCTTTTTCTCATTAAAATGACCGATAACGGCAGCAACATCTCCAACAAGCAGGTGCATGGCATATTTATCTATACCTTCCGGCTTGTCGCTTAAATTATACCCTCTCGTATCTATGGCTACGCAATGATAATGCCGAGAAAGATCCTCCATTTGACGGTGCCACGTATACCAATAATCCGGAAAGCCGTGAATCATTATCATCAAGGGACCTTCTCCCACACTTGCATAATGAATCTTCACCCCGTCGTTTTCTACAAACCCATGCTGCACACGATCTTCAAAATTCATTTCAAGCCTCCTTATGAAATTTAAGCAGATTCCTCCTGCCGCAATCCGTTACTTTTCGGCCTGCAGGGCCCCATTAAAAGCTCTTGATATAACTTGTGACCATACCGTAAAGCAAAATCTGTCGCAATATGAAATCAGCTTTTTACGATCGAACATGGTACGAAAAGAAGACACAAAATCTAAATCTTTTACACTCATTATTGATTCTTTTTTTCAATTAGTTCTTGATTATCTTTACTCCTTGTGAAAAATTGAATAAAACTATCGAATTAGGAGGAAATAATGTTTAAGAAAATTCTCTATCCGACAGATTTCTCCGATGTGGCCTTCAAAGCGCTTGCTGTTATCGAAAAGTTGAAAGATGCAGGCACAGAAGAGGTCATAGCAATTCATATCATTGACCAACGAAATCTTGATGCCATGACTAAACTTAATACGGAAATGGCTATAGAAGTAAGGGAAAAACAGATGGAGCACATAAAAAATGAAATGGAATCCATTGAAAAAGAACTTGCCTCAAAGGGGTTCAGGGTCAAGACTAGAATTGAAGCCGATATCCCGTTCCGCGCTATTCTTAAGGCAGAGGAAGAAGAAAATGCTTCGGCCATCGTGATAGGTTCTCATGGGATGAGCAATTTATCTGAAATGCTTCTAGGGTCCGTATCAGAAAAAGTGATCAGAAAAGCGAAAAAACCGGTAATAGTAGTTAAAAGATAATACGAGTATACATATTGTTATCACTTGCCGCCGTTTAGTCTTTACAGAAGAAACGGCGGCTTCTTTCACGCATTATATTCTTTACCGGAATTTTCTTTTCCTTTTCTTTGCTGCAAGGAACGGCTGAAATATTCCTTAATTCTTGCGGCGATCACTGGTCCTATACCGGAGACAGAGGCAATCTCCTCAAGGGAAGCCTCTTTGATATCCTGAATGCTTTTAAAGTGGGAAAGAAGAGCCCTTTTCTTCCATTCTCCTATTCCCGCGACACCATCAAGTTCTGACTGAAAATCATCTTTTAATTTAATATTACGGTAATAGGCAATGGCAAATCTGTGAGACTCGTCCCTGATCCGCTGAAGCAGTTTAAGAACTGAAGGAGTTGATGAAAGGTAAAGAGGATTTTTTCTTCCAGGAAGGTAGATCCTGTCTTCATCTTTTCGGACTTTTGTGCTGCTTTTTTTCGATTTCAGCCTCGATTCTTTCGCGAGGCCTACTGCATCTACATCTTTAATGCCCAACTCAGACAATACCGTTAAGGCAATACCGAGCTGCCCTTTTCCGCCATCAATAACAATCAGATCGGGAAGATCTTCCTTACCGGCAAACCGCCGTAAAAGCATCTCGTACATCATGCCGTAGTCTCCGGCATCAGGAGCCGCTTTGATTTTGAAACGGCGATATAAAGAAGTATCAGCTTTTCCGTCAAGAAATACTACCATTGAACCAACAGCGTAGCGTCCCTGAAGTCCCGAAATGTCAAAACACTCGATTCTTCCCGGTACTTTCTTCAATTGAAGTGCAAGGGCACTTTCCTTGAGAATATCCTCCGTATTTTCAGCGGCCCTTTGCTCAGACATCATGGCAGTCCTTGCATTATCTTCCGCCATTGACAGAAGATCCGCCCCTGCCCCTCTTTTTGGTACAAGTATTGAAACCTTTTTCCCTCCCGCTTCTGTAAGCCACTCTTCAATTACCGTGCTCTCTTCCAATGGTTCGGAAACGAGAATATCCTTTGGAATCGCAGCTCCTCGATCGTAATACTGCTTCAGAAGAGAAGATATAATCTCAGCCATCGGAGCATTGGCCCTGAGAAGCGAAAAGCTGCGTCGTCCGGTGATGATTCCTTTCCTCACATGAATGGTGTACACCTGAATTTTGTCATTGCTACGCCAGAGGCCGAAAACATCCTGGTCTCTTTGAGAAGACGAAACGACCCGCTGTTTTTCAAGAGTCGCTTCTATCGCATTGATTCTGTCCCTGCATCGGGCAGCTTCCTCAAAATCAAGGTTATTTGAAGCCTCTTTCATCTTTTGGGTAAGCATCGATGTTATTTTCTTTTCACGGCCCTCCATAAAGAGAACCGCTGCATAAAGGATGGAATTATATTCCTTGCTGCCGACAAGACCGACACAGGGAGCGAGACAACGTTTTATTTCATATTCGATGCAGGGGCGCCTTCGGCTCTTGAACTCCAGATCCCTGCAGGTTCTAAGAGGAAATAGCTGATGCAGGAAATGGAGCGTTTTTTTTACGGCAGCGCTTGACGAATAGGGACCGAAGTAGCGGGCTTTATCCCTTTTGATCCGCCGCACCAATTCAAAGCGGGGAAATTCTCTCTTCAGATCCAGACGAATGCAAAAATAGGCCTTATCATCTCTGAGCATCACATTATATCGGGGTTTGAATTTTTTTATCAGAGTATTTTCAAGAATAAGTGCCTCTTTTTCAGTATTCGTAACTACCCATTCGAAATCAGCTATTTTGGGAACCATGAAAGGGATCATGGGCCGGCCATCGGTCACACCGAAATACGAACGGACACGGCTTTTCAGATTTTTTGCCTTTCCTATATATATGACCTTTCCCTTTACATCCTTCATCAGGTAGACACCAGGCGTTGTCGGTGTCCGATTCAGTTTGTCTGCCCTTTTTTCTTCTGTATTCACATCTTCTCCCGTCACCAGAGATTCAGTTCCACCTCAAGCTTTTTCAACTCACGGATCTTGTCCCTCAGCTCGGCGGCAAGCTCGAAATCCAGTTTTTCGGCGGCTCTCTTCATATCTTTATTGAGATTTTCGATTTCCTTCTGCACTTCCCCGATCGTGAGGGGGCCTTCACTCGTACCGGTAACTGGAACGGTAACATAATCTGCTTCATAAATGGATGCAAGTATATCGTTGATCGACTTTCTGATTGTCTCCGGAGTGATACCATTCGTTTCATTGTACTGCTTTTGAATCGAGCGCCTGCGCTTCGTTTCTGAAAGACAAGCCTTGATTGATTCTGTCATCAAATCGGCATACATTATGACCTGACCATTTACATTTCTGGCAGTTCGGCCGCTTGTCTGTATCAGGGAGCGCTCCGAGCGGAGAAATCCTTCCTTATCGGCATCAAGAATTGCTACAAGGGATACTTCCGGGATATCAAGTCCTTCGCGCAGCAGATTAACGCCTACCAGTACATCATACCTGCCGATGCGAAGATCCCTGATAATTGCTACTCGCTCCAGCGTCTTGATGTCCGAATGAAGATACGTTACACGAAGACCCAGCCCGATATAATATTCCGTGAGGTTCTCGGCCATTCTTTTTGTCAATGTGGTAACAAGCACCCTTTCCTTTCGCTCTATCCTTTCTCTGATCTCGCCTATCAGATCTTCTACCTGCCCCTTCACCGGCTTTATTATAACCTCCGGATCCATCAGGCCCGTAGGCCGGATTATCTGCTCTACAACCTGCTTTTTAGATTTTTTTATCTCATATTCAGCCGGTGTTGCCGATATGAAAATCTTCTGTTGTGAAAATTTTTCGAATTCTTCAAACATAAGAGGTCTGTTATCCAAAGCTGAAGGAAGCCTGAACCCGTACTCGACCAGCGTTTCCTTTCGAGACCGGTCTCCTCGGAACATGCCTCGAAGCTGAGGTACCGTCACATGGCTTTCATCTATTACGATAAGTGCATCTCCGGGGAGATATTCCATCAGCGTAGGAGGAGGCTCTCCCGGTTTGCGGCCGGTTAAATGACGGGAGTAATTTTCTATCCCCTGACAATATCCCATCTCTTCCATCATCTCGATATCAAAAAACGTTCTCTGCTCGAGTCTCTGAGCTTCAAGCAACTTTGACCGGGCTTTCAGATATGTAAGCCTCTCAGCCAGTTCCTCCTTAATTGCCGAAATAGCCCGTTTCATTTCATCGGCAGGCGTAACATAGTGGCTTCCAGGATACACTCGTATTGTATCAAGGCGCTCCAGCATTCTCCCCCGAAGAGGATCAACAAGGGCTATAGATTCAACCGCATCACCGAAGAATTCTATTCGTATCGCCCGGTCTTCAGAATAGGGAGGCATAACTTCAATTATGTCTCCCCTGACCCGGAAGGTTCCCCGGTGAAAATCTATGTCATTGCGTTCGTACTGGATTTCTATAAGCCTTCTCATGATATTATCCCTGCCCATATCTTTTCCCTTTTCCACGAAAAGCTGCATTTCACTATAGCTTTCCCGTGCGCCTATCCCGTAAATACACGAGACACTGGCCACAATAATAACGTCCCGCCGTTCTAACAGGGACCGGGTGGCCGAATGCCGGAGTTTATCTATTTCATCATTAATAGACGAATCTTTTTCGATATAGGTATCGGTGCTTGGGAGATATGCCTCAGGCTGGTAATAATCGTAATAACTGACGAAGTATTCAACGGCATTTTCAGGAAAAAGAGCTGCGAATTCACCGTAAAGCTGGGCCGCCAGAGTTTTATTATGGGCAATAACAAGAGTTGGCCGCTGTGTCCGTTCAATACAATTGGCAATGGTAAATGTTTTTCCCGAACCGGTCACACCAAGCAGGACCTGAGAGGGAAGCTCTCTTTTTATACCGGCCGTAAGTGCTTCGATCGCCTTCGGCTGATCCCCCCTGGGCTCGAATTCCGTCACCAATTTAAAGCGTCCCATCTAATCCCGTATCCTCCAAATGTTATAAAATCGGGAGCTTATCATTTCCTCCTTCACCCTGCAACCCTCTCTTTATTCTTGATCTTGAAAAACTGTATTGACAATACCCATGCACGCCTTGTAGAGAATAGGAAAAAGATTCAAATAGTTGCTTCGTTACATTCTTTGGCGATAAAGAATTGCACTTCCGGGAGAGAACGCATGAGGCGGTGGAACGGCTGGGGCGATGATGCGATCACTATGGATTTACCTGAAGATGGAAGTATATTATTGCAGTCAGTAGCCGGGCCAGGCTGTCCAAAAACTGATTCACCTTTCAAATCGACTGTAGCCTCTCTTCCGGAAAGCCGGCTTCCTTATCATCCACTCATCCGCACGGATCCGGAAACCAGGTTCATGCATTCGCATGGTCAGAGCCTTCCGGACTGGATACGCCTTCGGTACGGCTCACACCAAAATGTGTCCGACGGGGTAGCATTCCCGGAGAGTAAAGAAGCTCTGGAAAATCTTGTCGCCTTCGCTTCCAAACAAAAGTTTGCCATAGTGCCATATGGAGGAGGAACCAGCGTATCCGGACAGCTGGAAATAACGGATTATACCAGGCCGGCGCTTATACTGTCGCTTGCCCGTCTTAACCGATTGATTCAACTGGACCCGAAAAGTCTTCTTGCCACATTCGAAGCAGGAATCCGGGGTCCCGACCTGGAGGCGCACCTTTTCAAACAGGGATTTACATTGGGACATTATCCTCAATCATTTGAATATTCTACATTAGGAGGCTGGATTGCGACACGGGCGAGCGGACAGCTTTCATCCGGATATGGAAGGATAGATGGCGCATTTGCGGGAGCAGAAATTGTCACTCCCCGGGGTTCGCTTATTCTGTCTCCGTTTCCCGCCCCGGCTTCAGGTCCCGATCTTCACCACATGGTACTGGGATCGGAAGGAAGCCTCGGAATTATAGAAAAGGCTACTGTAAAGATTTCACACTTGCCTGAAAGGGATGAGATCTATGGTGTTTTTTTTCCTTCCTTTGATAAAGGGGTGGAGGCAATCGGTACTATTGCGGGCGCACGCCTGTCTTTGTCAATGGTAAGGCTCTCTTCCGTTTCAGAGACAAAAATGAATATTGCGCTGGCGGGGCATACAAAGGCTGCCGCTTTTCTCAAACGATACCTTCCGCTCAAAGGTATACCGGATGAGGAGGGATGCCTGTGCCTTATAGGCTTTATCGGTACCACCCGAACTGTAAAATCAGCCAGGCGTGAAGCAGCCTCAATTTTAAAAAGGGCGAACGCGGTACCTTTCGGAAAGACAATGGGCGAAATATGGAAAAAGAACCGGTTTCTCATACCTTATCTACGAAATACGCTCTGGGAAAAAGGATATGCTGTCGATGCAATTGAAACGGCCATCATGTGGAGGGGAGTAACCGAAACCGTGCAGAATCTTGAAACTACCCTTGAAAACGGACTTGCCCGTTATAACGAGCGGGTATATGTATTTTCCCATCTTTCCAATGTTTGTCCGGCAGGAGCACACATCTATACTACCGTAATATACAGACTGGGTGAAGCGGCCGAAGATACAATGCGCTACTGGAATATCCTTAGAGAAGCGGCTTTATCGGTCGTTAAAGGAGCGGGAGGAACCATACGCCGCACTCCCGAAGCAGGTGCGGATAATAAATCCTGTCTTGCACTCGAGAAGGGCCCATTGGAAATTGATATGATCAGAGAAATCTGCGCCTCAATCGATCCGGACCGGATCATGAATCCCAAGGCATTATTTTGAAAGACGGCGAAAGGTGCTTGAATGAAACGCAGAAATACTGAATCCGGCTGACTGCGTTTTCTTCAGCATAAATCTTTTCAACATGTTTGTCGGTGGCATAACGCTGAACTTACCGCAAGAAAAGGCGGATTGGACCGGAAGCGAAATCAATTTTTAAAGAGGAACTTAATGGATGGACAAAGATCTTATACTTGCAATTGATAACGGAACCCAAAGTGTGAAAGCACTTCTTTTTGACCTATCCGGAACATTAATCGAGATGGAGGCAGTGGTATTCGAGCCTCCTTATTCATCACCCCAGCCGGGCTGGGCCGAGCAAGATCCCGAGGTATTCTGGAGATCTCTCTGCCAGGCCTGTTTCGGACTGTGGCAAAGGAAAAAGGAATTTAAAAATCGGATTTCAGGGGTGGCATTAACAACCCAGCGAGGCACTGTTATCTCGGTTGATCGAAGGGGCAGGCCACTTCGTCCATTCATTCACTGGCTCGATCAGCGTAAAACGGAAGGGCTCCGACCTATCGGAGGGCTTTGGGGCATTATATTTGCTCTCATCGGTATGGAAGAAACTATGGCATATTTCCAGGCGGAAGCGGAAGCGAATTGGCTTCGAACGTATGAACCTGATGTATGGCGTAATACATATAAATATTTATTGCTTTCCGGATATCTCACCTATCGCTTGACAGGCAGGTTTGCCGATTCCATCGGCTGTCAGGTTGGGTATCTTCCTTTCGACTACAAAAATTTACGCTGGGCACGATCATGGGACTGGAAGTGGCGAGTCCTTCCAATAAAAGAATCAGTTCTTCCAGATCTGGTGACCCAGAGTCAAATTATCGGAGAAATAACGAAAGAAGCTTCCGAGGCCACAGGCATCCCCGAAGGACTGCCCCTGGTTGCTGCCGCCGCAGATAAGGCTTGTGAAATTATCGGTTGCGGGAGCTTGGCGCCCACGACGGCATGTTTAAGCTATGGTACGACGGCAACCATAAATGTGATGAATAGAAAGTATATTGAAGCCATCCCCTATCTCCCGCCTTATCCTTCAGCCATACCCGGCTATCATACGATGGAAGTACAGATTTACAGAGGATTTTGGATGGTAAGCTGGTTCAAGAAAGAATTCGGCTATCCCGAGCAGGCTGAAGCGGCTCGAGAAAATACAGATGCAGAGGCACTTTTTGACAGACTGGTTGAAAATATACCACCGGGGTCCATGGGACTTATGCTTCAGCCTTACTGGTCACCAGGTTTGAAGATTCCGGGACCCGAAGCGAAGGGGGCCATTATCGGATTCGGCGATGTTCACACGCGTGCCCATTTGTACCGCTCAATTCTTGAAGGACTTGGATATGCATTGAGAGAAGGAAAAGAAAGAATAGAAAAAAAAACAAAGACACCGATCGAAAATCTCAGAGTTTCAGGAGGCGGTTCAAGAAGCAGAATCGCCATGCAGGCCACAGCCGATATTTTCGGCCTCCCCACATCAAAGGCTCATATTTATGAAACCTCGGGGCTTGGAGCGGCAATCGACGCCGCTGTGGGGCTTGGGTTTTATAAAAACTTCACTGAAGCAATTAATGCGATGACACGAGTCGGAGAAGTATATGAACCGAATATGAGAAACCATGATCTTTATAATCAGCTTTATCAACATGTATATAAAAAAATGTACCGGCAGCTCAAACCGTTCTACCGGAGAATCAGGGAAATTACCGGTTATCCCAAGTAACGTCTCTGTGATGGATTAACTTCTCAAACGTTGACTTTAGCAGTTATTGAAGATAATCTGCAACTGCAATATTATAGAAGGATTGGCAATCAAGTGGACGCCGTAACATTCAAGTTCATACTTATTATTGTTCTTCTTTTTTTTTCCGCTTTTATATCCGGGTCGGAGTCTGCTTTTTTTTCACTTACTCATCTTCATATTCATAAGATGAAAGAAGATCACATGCCGTTTGTCAGTTTCATTCAGAAGCTCCTCGCCCGTCCGCGACGGCTCCTTGCTACCATCATCATAGGGAACGAATCAGTAAATATTGCAATAGCCGCACTGGCAACGTCACTCTTCCTGTTCTTTTTAGGACCCTTAGGAAAATGGGTCGCAATTGTTATAACGACAGTGGTTCTAATGATTTTATGCGAAGCGATTCCCAAGACTTTTGCCGTCACATATCCGAGAAGATTTGCATCCGCCGCAGTGCTTCCATTAACAGGGATTTCAAAAATTATATTTCCGGCAGCATGGTTGTTAGAAAAGATTTCCGATGCATTTGTCCGGCTTGCAGGTGAAGGACACATTTTATCCAACCACACGGTAATGGAAGCAGAGTTTAAGACTCTTGTTGATGCCGGGCATAAGGAAGGCGCTTTGGAAGCATCAGAAAAAGACCTGATTCACAGCGTCTTCGAGCTGGCTGATACGAAAGTGGCGGATATAATGACTCCCAGAGTCGACATGTTCTGCATTTCCATCTCAACTGATCCGGATGAAATTAAACAGGAGGTTATTGAGCACCGATATTCCAGAATTCCTTTTTACGGTTCCGATAAAGACGATATCATTGGAATTCTCAATTCCAGGGATCTTCTGGCAGAAATCAGGGAAGGAAAAGAAATCTCGATGCAAAAGCTTTTGAATAAACCTTATTTTGTGCCGGAAGAACAAAGGGCTCACAGTATGCTTGCCGATTTTAAATTGAGAAACATTCAAATGGCTATTGTTGTTGACGAATACGGAGGCATATCAGGTCTCGTAACTCTTACAGACATCTTAAGCAGTCTCTTTGGAAATATATACAGAGAACTTGATCTGTCACGGGAGAAGAAATTTACTCAAATCAGTGAGCAAATTTTTTCAGTATCAGGAATGCTGGAGATAGATGATTTTAACGACCGTCTGGGAGGAACCATTCCGACCGAAGATTTTGATACAATCGGCGGATTTGTTCTGCACTTGTTCGGACAGCTTCCCGCCCCGGGAGATTCCGTTTATTTTGAAAATTTCATCTTTACGGCAGAAAAAATCAGCAAGACCCGTATATCGGCACTTAAAGTCGTCAAAAGGAAAAAGGGAAATCAAGAGTGACAATGAATATCGAAGTGTTATTCCCCATAATTGTTTTCGTTGTTCTTGAAGGTCTTTTTTCCGGGGGCGAGCTTGCTCTGGTTGCATCGGACAGGCACAAAATAAGACACAAAGCGGAACAAGGATCACGATCGGCCAAAATTACCCTGAAGCTTCTCGAGCATCCAGAATGGTTCCTCTCAACAACTTTGACAGGAACAAATCTTTGCCAAATCATCAATACTGCTCTTGCAACGGCAATGTTCATATCTCTTTTCGGGATAGAAAAAGGCGAACTGATTTCGATATTGGTTATGATTCCTTTCATCCTTATTCTGGGAGAATTGGTCCCAAAGGGGATAGCACAACATTATGCCGATTTTATCGCCCCGAAAATAGCATGGTTTATATGGGCGGCTTCCGGTTTGTTTTATCCTTTTGTATGGGTACTGTCCAAAATATCGAGAAGTGCCGTATACGTATTTTCCAAGCGAATGGGGGTAATTTACACATCACATATCACAAAATCAGGTCTGGAATCGCTCTTGCAAAACGAAATGGTAACCGGGGATATTACTAAATCGGAGAAGGAAATGATTCAAAGAATATTGGATTTCTCCGACTTTACGGCGGATAGAATCATGGTTCCGCTTTCAAATGTCACTTTGATTCCCGTTACGGCAAATCTCGGGAAAGCGGCCGATATAATGAGAAAGAAAAAATACTCCAAAATACCAGTCTATGAAGATGATATCTTTAATATTATCGGAATTGTCGATGTTTTTGATCTGATGAAGGATCTGGCTTTGAAAGGACCTGAAGCAGGATTGCTTGGCGACAATGATCACAATGGATCGTTGAGAAAAGAGATACTGTATGTCCCTGAAACTCAACACGCAAGCGATCTCTTCTTTAAATTGCAGCAGACCAGGGAACATATGGCTATTGTTGTTGATGAATACGGTGGAGCGATCGGGATAATAACATTGGAAGATATTCTCGAAGAGGTAGTCGGAGAAATAGGCGACGAATATCATACCGATCATTCATTCAGAAAAGTGGGAAAAGGACGATATCTCCTCAATCCCCACATAAAAATCGATCATGTAAGAACATTACTTCCAATTACAATTCCTCAGGGGGATTATGAAACACTGGCTGGATTCCTTCTCTCCGCCATGGGTAGGATTCCCAAACCAAGAGAATCCTTTAAAAAAGAAGGGATTCTCTTTATAATCGAAGATGCTGATGCAAAATCAATCAAAGAAGTGCTGGTTGTAGTGCCGCCGGAATTGGACAATATCATTGAGGAAAGAATCGGTTATGTTTGACAGCAAGAAAAACCTCAAAAGACTTGCAGCTATCATTCTGGCTGCAGGAAAAGGGAAAAGAATGCAATCGGATCTGGCAAAAGTGCTTCACCCGCTGTGTGGCAAGCCCATGCTTCTTTATCCCATACGCGCCGCGCGAGCTTTAGGATGCGATAAAATAGTGGTTGTGATAGGTCATCAAGCCGAAAGAATCAAGGAGGTGCTGAAAGATTCTTCATTAATCTACATCCATCAGGAAGAACAGCTCGGTACCGGGCACGCAGTTATGCAAACAGAAGCCGAGCTTAAGAATTTTGGAGGAACTGTGCTGATTCTTTGCGGAGATGTCCCGCTCCTTCAATCCTCCACTCTGCAGGAATTAACCGCCTTTCATTACAACAGCCGTTCGGATGTAACCGTCCTTACTACAATCGTTCCAAATCCTGACGGGTACGGGAGAATCCTTAAAGACACCGCTGGAAGAGTAAAAAAAATAGTGGAGGACCGGGATGCTTCGGAACAGGAGAAAGAAATTGCCGAAATTAACACCGGAATCTACTGCGTTCAAAGCGATTTTCTCTTCGAAGCTCTGGCCGCTGTGAAAGCGGACAACTCTCAAAAGGAATATTATCTTACTGACATAGTTGAAATATCAGATCGCTGCGGCCGTATAACCCGCTCCTTTTTGTTGCCGGACCCGAAGGAAGCCATGGGCATCAATACACCGGCACAACTTAACGATGCGAATACTCTCCTGAAATCTCGCGGCTGCAAGTGATGCAGCAATAATCGAGAAGAAAAAACTGTTTACGGAATATTATTAAATTGACTTACTTTAATAAAGCTGTTATTCAGAGGGGTCTTATTAAGTAGATCAGGAGGATTTTATGGAAAGCGATAAGTTGATCCTGTGGTTTGATGAGCTGGAACTTGACGATATCCCCCAGGTCGGTGGAAAGAATGCCTCTCTCGGTGAAATGAGACGCGAACTTATCCCCAAGGGGGTCAATATACCCGACGGTTTTGCGGTCACAGCCCATGCATACCGATACCTTCTTGAATCAGCGGGTATAAAATCACAAATAGAGCGCATCCTTTCGGACCTGGATACCCATGATATAAACACTCTTGCACACAAAGGGGAAAAGATTCGATCGCTTATTTATAATGCCTCTTTTCCGGAAGATCTTGCAGAGTCAATAGCCCAGGCGTACGAAAAGCTTTGTGAAGAATACGGGGACAACACAGATGTTGCCGTCAGAAGTTCTGCTACTGCAGAAGATTTGCCGGACGCCAGTTTTGCCGGACAGCAGGAAACATTTCTCAATGTCAGAGGGGTCGATATGCTTATTGACGCCTGCAAGAAATGTTTTGCATCTCTGTTTACCAACCGGGCCATTTCATATCGTGTCGATAAGAACTTCGATCATATGTCGGTCGCTCTGTCAATCGGAGTTCAAAAAATGGTCCGTTCCGATCTCGCTGCTTCGGGCGTCATTTTTTCAATTGATACCGAATCGGGCTTTAAAGATGCCATTCTCATTACAGGGTCTTACGGACTTGGCGAAACGGTAGTTCAGGGAATAGTCAACCCAGATGAATTTTATGTGTTCAAACCGATGTTACATGAAAAATACAGGCCGATTCTTCAGAAGAAACTCGGCACAAAGGAAATACAAATGATCTATGGAACGGGGGGGAGTGAATCGACTGTTACTATTCCCGTTCCGCCTGAAGACAGGCAGGCATTTTGTATATCAGAAGATGAAATCCTCAAGCTTGCCAAGTGGACTGTTATTATCGAAGATCATTATTCGCAGAAAGCAGGCTATTTCAAGCCTATGGATATTGAATGGGGAAAAGATGGGAATACGGGAGAACTTTTCATCCTTCAGGCAAGGCCTGAAACAGTTCAATCCCAGAAAAATAGAAATATACTTGAAACCTATGAACTTTTGGAAACAAAATCACCGCTCGTTACGGGAACAGCGGTAGGATCGAAAATAGGCGCAGGCCCTGTAAATATAATAAATAATGTGAGTGAGATCAAAAATTTCAAATCAGGCCAAGTACTTGTGACCGATATGACCGATCCCGACTGGGAACCGATCATGAAAATCGCTGCCGCAATTATTACCAATAAAGGAGGAAGAACTTGCCACGCAGCAATTGTAAGCCGTGAACTGGGCGTTCCCTGCATTGTTGGAACAGCAAATGGAACTGAAAGGCTTGCCGGTATCAGTGAAGTAACCGCTTCTTGCGCTGAAGGAGAAGAAGGCCGTGTTTACGAAGGTATTCTGAAGTATAACGTAGACAAGATCAGCCTTGAAGATTTAAGAAGACCAAAGACACAGATAATGATGAATGTCGGAAACCCCGATATGGCATTTAATTACGCCTCTATCCCGAATGACGGAGTTGGACTGGCCCGCCTCGAATTCATTATAAGCAACATCCAGATACATCCAATGGCACTCATAGACTTCGACACGATAGAAAATGAATCTGTCAGAAAAGAAATCGAAGAACTTACCAGGGGCTATAAAACAAAAGGAGATTTTTTTGTCGATAAACTCGCGCAGGGCGTAGCCAAAATAGGGGCCGCCTTTTACCCGAATGATGTGATCGTAAGGATGAGTGATTTCAAGAGTAACGAATATGCCAATCTGCTCGGCGGCTCTTTTTTTGAAGCCGATGAAGAAAATCCAATGATAGGATTTCGCGGGGCTTCCCGCTATTATGACGAGCGGTACCGGGATGGCTTCGCTCTGGAATGTCAGGCTATGAAAAAGGTAAGAGATGAAATGGGATTGTCAAATATAAAACTGATGATCCCCTTTTGCCGTACTGTGGAGGAAGGAAAACGGGTCGTGGAAGTAATGAACAGAAACGGCCTGATACAGGGTGAAAACGGCCTCGAATTTTATATGATGGTCGAAGTTCCAAGCAATGTTATTCTCATTGAAGAGTTCGGGAAAATTTTCGATGGATTTTCTATCGGATCAAATGATTTGACGCAGCTGACTTTAGGACTTGACAGGGATTCCTTTCTTGTATCGCATATTTTCGATGAAAGAAATGCAGCGGTTATGGATCTTATCAAGATCGCAATCACCAAAGCTCGAGCTATGGGGAAAAAAATAGGGATCTGCGGGCAGGCACCGAGCGATTATCCTGAATTTGCAAGGTTTCTTGTAGATTGCGGCATTAACAGCATTTCCTTAAATGCCGACACTGTTATAAAAACCACTCTGGATATACTTGAAACGGAAAAAAATCTCGGAAGGTAGAAAGAAGAATCAGTAAATATTGTGTAAAAAGGGCCCTTGAGGCCCTTTTTATTTCTCAATCATTATAAGCTTAGAATACCGTGAATCAAGGTCGGTGGAAGAAACGCTTTCGTACTCTTCAGTAAACTCCTGCCAGATATGCAAAAGCGCTTTTTCGAGCGTACTTTTGTCGATCGGATGAATACCGGTTGTATGTTCCATGAAACAATTTACGAAAGATTCCCATCCGCCTGCCGTTCGGCGGAGAGGGTTCTGGCCGCTTCCTCTTAAAGAATCAAAAAACTTTTTCGCTTCATCGATGGAAAACGGCAAGTAACCTGGAGTGATTCCAATATATTTTCGAGCCCAAAATGTAACAAGAAGAGGCTGAAACGTAAAATCCCCTGTCTCCGACATGTGGCGGTCCAGAGGAATCACTCGATCAAGCCTTCCGAAAAGATCATCAAGCAACTTCAGCTCCCCCAGCCTTCCGCGGGTCTCCTCCAAGTCAGAAATTCTTTCGAAATCTCGATACGGCTCTTTGGCTTCAATTCCTGCGTATAAAAGCGGCCTTCGCTTCCTTAATCCTTCAACCGTTTTTCCCCAGGGATCTCCCCAAAATGATATCATAAGTCCCAATGTGATAAACCAGCTTTTCCGGACTACACGATCAGCCTCCCATTTTAGCTGCATGGCAAGATTTATTCCCGCACGGAAAATCGACAGCAGCGAATTTGACTTCATCAGCTTTTCGGCCGCAGCCGGATCGCCTCCGGTTCTTTCTTCGAGAGCGATATTTATATAACCTGCTGTTTTACGGCATGTATTCGCAAGGCTCTCAACCTCAAAACTCGTATGACCGTCTGCTATATAAATCTGATTACAAAGTCCGGCAAATTCGAGACGCAGCCGGTCCAAAAACAGTGGATCCGTCTGGCGGCCAAGGACCTCACCCAGCAGATTTTTTTCTCCGGCATGAAAAAGGGGCATAAAAGGAGACTTGCCTTCTTTTTCTTTTGAAACATTTATCTCAAATGTGGACTGGCTGCTGACATACTTCAATAATGATGGATCAAGCGGATCATACGCTCCCACCGCCTCATCGAAAGAAAGAAATCCTTCTTCCGCTATTCTGGCATTTCTCAAACGGTACATTTCTTCCTCGGTTTCAGCGGGGATAATGCCTCCCAGACTGAGAAGAAACCAAAAATACCGTTCGGAATCAGTATCGAGCATCTCCTGAAGAATATCTTTTACTATAGACAAATACTCTTCATCTTTTACTTGTATATAGTATGTACCATCCAGGCTGAAATAATCTTCCGGAATCTCCTGTTCTTCATATTGATCTGGATCGATGGATATTACTTCAAGAATACGGTAAAAAAAACTATATGCTAGGTATTGGCCTTCAGTAAAGAGCCATTGTGCGAGTCTTCTCGAATCGGCCTTGAAAAATCTCTTTAACCATTCCCGGGTTCGGTCTATTTGAAAGCGGTCTTTCTCCCACAGTTCAAGATCAAGAACATACTGCCACTGCGCATCGGTTGCCATCGCAAGAAGGGAATGACTGTCATCTTCTCCCACTTTTTTTATCAGCCACAAAAAATCCTGATTCGAAAGCCTTCGGATCAGTTCTTGAGGATATTGCCCTTCGAGCAGACGCTTTATAATCTGGCTGCCCGAAAGCCTGTTGATCTCCAGAGAAAAAAAAGATATTTTTTCCTCTACCGATTCAACAAGTCTCTTTTCCGGCTGATTTTGCTGTCTGTCTTGTAGCACTTGGTTTTCCTGTCAGAACAACTCATTTATCTTGTTCCCACAAATTCCCGAATGGAAAATTTCCATTCGGGAGTGGTTCATATACATTTCTGAATAGAATATCAGTAATCATAATCGCCCATATCAGGCGGCGCCCCAGGTACGGCTTTCTTCTTTTTCGGCTTTTCCGCAACCATCGCCTCAGTAGTAAGCAAGAGCGACGATACGGAGGCCGCGTTTTGAATGGCGAAACGCGTTACTTTAGTCGGGTCGACAATACCGCTTTCGATCATGTCCACATATTGTCCTGCATCGGCATCAAAACCGAAAGACCCGCTTTTCTTTTTCACCTTTTCGACAATCAGGGAACCTTCAAATCCTGCATTGCCCGCAATATGCCGCATAGGTTCTTCGATAGCCCGCTTTACAATGGCCACTCCGTACGTTTCCTGCCCCTCGGCACTGACTTTGTCCAAAGCTTCCAGACAACGCAGCAGAGCCACACCACCGCCAGGAACAATTCCTTCTTCCACTGCCGCGCGGGTCGCATTGAGAGCATCCTCGACCCTTGCCTTTCTCTCTTTCATTTCGATTTCAGAAGCAGCACCCACTTTAATAACTGCAACCCCGCCTACGAGTTTGGCCAGCCGTTCCTGAAGTTTCTCGCGGTCATACTCAGAGGCAGTTTCTTCGATTTGAGTTCGAAGTTGTTTCACCCGTGATGCAATTCCATCAGCAGAACCTCCTCCATCTATGATAGTCGTGTTGTCCTTATCAATTGACAGGCGCTTACATGACCCCAGATCGCCGAGAGATGTACTTTCCAGTTTTCGACCCATATCCTCGGAGATGACAGTTCCGCCAGTGAGAACGGCAATGTCTTCAAGCATGGCCTTTCTCCTGTCGCCGAAGCCCGGCGCTTTGACCGCAACACACTTGAGAGTTCCCCTGAGTTTATTTACCACCAGCGTGGCCAACGCTTCTCCATCCACATCTTCGGCAATTACCGCAAGGGGCTTTCCCATCTTTGCGATCTGTTCGAGAACCGGTATCAAATCCCTCATGTTGCTGATTTTTTTATCGTGCAGAAGAATGAGTGGTTCATCGAATTCGGCAGCCATTTTTGCCGCATCAGTCACGAAATATGGTGAAATATAACCCCGATCGAACTGCATTCCTTCTACTATCTCCAGAGCTGTCTCCATCCCCTTCGCTTCTTCTACAGTGATTACCCCTTCCTTGCCAACTTTTTCCATGGCTTCTGCAATCATGTCACCAATTGTGCTATCATTATTTGCCGAAATTTTTCCTACTTGAGCTATTTCTTTTTTCCCTTCAACTGGTATTGAAATCGCCCTCAATTCTTCTATTACCGTCTCTACCGCTTTATCAATTCCACGTTTGAGCGCCATGGGATTTATACCCGCAACAACCAGTTTTGCTCCTTCCCGGTAAATGGCTTGTGCCAGGATCGTAGCCGTCGTTGTTCCATCACCCGCCATATCGGAAGTTTTGGAGGCAACTTCTCGAACCATTTGTGCGCCCATGTTTTCGAACTTATCCTCGAGTTCTATCTCTTTGGCAACAGTAACGCCATCTTTGGTTATAGTCGGTGCACCAAATGTTTTTTCCAGAACCACATTTCGGCCCTTAGGACCCAGGGTCACCTTCACCGCACCGGCAAGTTTATCGACTCCCCACATTATTCTCTCACGGGCATCCACATTGTACCGTATATCTTTTGCCGCCATCTTCTATATCCCTCCCCTTCAGCCACAGACACAAAAAATATCATCTTCTTTTAAAATAAGATGCTCGACACCTTCTACTTTTACTTCCGTGCCGGCATATTTCCCGAATAACACCTTGTCCCCTTCTTTTAATTCAAGAGGAATTCTATTTCCTTTCTCGTCCTTCCGACCTCCTCCCACGGCGACAATTTTACCTTCGATGGGTTTTTCCCTGGCCGAGTCGGGGATAATGATCCCCCCTTTTGACTTTCCATCAGCTTCGATTCGCAAAACCAGAACACGATCATGCAAAGGTTTCACCTTCATACTTATTCACGCCTCCCCTTTTAAATAAATAATAGTCAGTCGCCTTCGGGCGATACAGAAATCAAATAATCATTTGAATAGACACATTTTCTTCTGCCGGCTTTCTTAAAAGCACTTTTCATGAAGGCCCCATCCTCTGTTTTAACTGGGAGAGGATGGGGCCAAAGTGTTTATCCGGGGTTTATTCCGTCTTGATGGGAATCTTTTTACTTGTTTCGACAGCGCCCTCCATTTTGGGAATGCGAATTTGAAGTACACCTTTTTTGAAGGTCGCTTCCACTTTTTCAGTATCAATTATCTCGGGCATCGGAATAACTCTGTGAAAAGATCCGTATCGCCGCTCCGAATGCCAGTAATCTTTTCCCTTTTCTTCTTTCTCTTCTTTCTTTTCTCCCTTAAGAATCAAGGCGTCTTTCGTCAATGAAACTGAAATATCCTTATCTTCCATTCCAGGCAATTCAGCCGAAATCTCCAATACTTTATCGTTGTCTATCACATCTATTTTGGGCGAAAAATTTTCCCGCCACACTTCATCAAATGGAGATCTGCCAAAATCATTCAAGAATGAATCAAATAGCTCATTCATCCTTTTCTGAAGAGAAAAGAAAGGAAATTCGTCTTCTCTTCTTTCGGGAACACCCGTCTTTTTTTTACCTGCAACAAGATCCCTGATTGTCATAACACACCTCCTTTTTCTTGCATGCCATGAAAATCGAAGCAGCAATCTGTGTTACAAAGGAAACAGGACGTCAATATCCCGTCCCCACAACTGATCGCTACCGCTTCATAACACGCAACCAGTTGTTTTAACTTATAATTTATTCAACGATATAATAATCACTCTTTTTTTCTTGTCAAGCATCTATTGAAAAAAGAGGTGATTAGAACAGCATCTTCAAAAAAAGAGCGGCCTTATCGAAGCGCCGCTCTCATTGCTGATATAAGTGAATGGCTAGAATGATCGGATTTCCTGCTTCATAAAAATGGCATAAGAAAGGCCGAAACAAATAAAGGTAATTGAAATCAGAGTTATTATATGAGGTATTACAATATGAACGCTCTGCAGTAATTCCAGCGGACGTTGAAAACGTTCCTGGGACATTCTTTCGAGCGGTCCCATTACTACAAAAGCTTTGGTTGTTTTCCTGGTAGGGTCGATAACTATTGCCGTTGAATCATTATACAGCTGCATGGGTGAAATAAGAGAGACTCCCCGTTCGAGCTTTATACGCTTTACCAGGAGTTCGGGATTTTCCTGCTTCTGGATATCCAGAGGTACGACAGCATTGGCCACAACACTTGCACCGATAGGAATGAAGAATGAAAAAAAGATCCAAACGGCAAGCGTCGCCAGTGCTGACGTCGCCACACCCCTGAACAGGATTGAAAAGAGTATACTCACTGCAAGCCAAAAAGATATGTATACTATACTTATTATCAGATAAAAAAAGATACGCCATACTTCCTCAGGCCCAGGAACGACCCCGATCAATGAGAGGCCCAATCCTGATACTACCAGCGTAATTGAAAGAAGTATACTACTGATCGTTACAACCCCTGCAAGGAACTTACCGTTGATTATTGAATCTCGATAAATGGGCTGAGAAACTAGTGTGCTCAGAGTTCCGCTGCTTCTCTCCCTGTTAATTGAATCGAATCCCAGGAGTAATCCTATCAGAGGGCCGAAAAAAGCCACGAATTGGACAAGTGAGAAAAGTGAACCCGTTGCCGTGAAAAGCATGAGAAAGACAAACTTAGGCTTTGCTATACCGGCGAGTTCTTCCCTTAGACCTATGCCCGCCATATAGGCTGTAATGAGACTTGCCATGGCGATAAGAGCAAAAAGAATAGTAAAACGATAGCTGCTGAAATGATCTGAGAGCTCCTTTCTAAAAATAGTTCCTATTCCGGTCATACCTATACCTCCTGAAAATACTTCATATACAGATCATCCAGTGAAATCCGGCTATCTCCGACACCGAACTTTTCTTGTGTCAAATCCTTGAATGTCCCTTCGGCAATCATCTTGCCTTCCAGCATAATGCCTATTCTTGCCGCTATCTTTTGTACTTGTTTCAGATCATGAGATGAAAGAATAACGGTAATATTCTTATCTTTGCTCAATGCCTGTATGAACCCGATATTCTTGGTAGTAGCCTCAGGATCAAGCCCGAGTGTCGGCTCATCGAGAAACGCTATTTTTGGCTCTTTGATCATTATTTCCGCAATTCCCAATCTTTGCCGCATCCCCCGGGAATAGGCTCCAACCTTTTTTGTCGCTTCATCGGACAATCCGACAGTTTCAAGTGCATCCATTATTTTTCCGGTACTCACTTTATCGGTTAATCCGTTTAATCTCGCAATGAAGCGGAGGTTTTCAACTGCATTCATATCTTCGTAAAAACCAATATTTTCGGGGATATATCCGATTATTCTTTTTACTTTCATCGACTCTCGTAACGGATCAAATCCAGCAACCCGCGCCCATCCGCTGGTCGGTTCCGTCAAACCCAAGAGCATCAAGAGTGTCGTCGTTTTTCCTGATCCATTGGGCCCAAGGAACCCAAATATCTCCCCCTCTTTCACGCTAAACGTCAAATCGCTGACCGCTTTTTGTGAGCCATAGACTTTTGTCAGCCCCCGGGTTTCTATAATCGTCTCCCCTCGCATGTTATCTCCTTCCCAAGGCCAGAAAGAGACCAAAGAGTCCGACAATTACTATTACAATTATTCCTATCCCTATCCAACCCCAGGCAGCGGATGATCTTACGGTTACTCTCAATTCAAGGTCATCAGAAGTTCTTTCGGCATTTACATTAATTCCGACAGCATAATCTCCCACCAGAGCCTCTTCCGCGGGCACAATCGTTACCTCAACCTGCTTCAGGCTTCCGGGTTCCAGCGAAACAACTTTTTCCGGAGAGAATTGCACATCCCAGTTTTCCGGTTTCACCGAAAGAAAGGAAACATCCTTCAGCGTTGCGGAACCGGTGTTTTTTACATAAATAGAAAGGTTCCCGGCTTTGCCTTTTTGTGTTTCCAACGAGAGAAGCCCTGTGGCAGTCCCTGCATCTATCTTATAGGTTCCTGTAATATTCACCTGAAGTGCCACTTTAGCTTCCAAGTCACCGGCACTTACCGTAATCGGTATGACATACTCCCCTGCCGAAGCAAAGCGGTCGGGAGTAACAATTACATTGACATTTTGATTCTCGTCCGGTTTCATCACGAGACTGGAAATAAAAGTATCTTTGAAGGGCGGTTTGAAATTAACTTGCCAGTCTTTGGGCGGTTCGGCGATTAGATTAAATGGTTGTTCTTTTTTTGTTTCATTATTCACGCTGACTGAAAATTCAAATTTACCGTCGCTGGGCCCCTGCAAGACAGGATATGAGGTCTTTAAAAGAATTTCTCCCTGCCGCTCTTTTTCTTTTTGCGTCAAGGTCGCTTTTAAAGTTCGTGAAGCTGTCAGAGCGCCATCTTCACTGCGGGCATTCACTTTAAAAAAGTACACACCCGGATTTGTTTCTTTGTCCGGTTCGATATTAAATGTGACCGATCTTTCTTCTCCCGCAGGAACATAAATTGAACTGATATCAAAACTGTAAGTTTTCACCCTTGCCTGCCAGCCCGAGGGAGATTCATATTCAAAGTAAATAACTTCATCTTTTTTTCCTTTATTTTTGAAAGTCAGATCCAGATCCACCGCATCACTCCCTCCGGCGAGTATTACCTCAGGATAGACAAAGTTCATGGTAAATTTTCGTTCCGGACCGTTTGCAGCTTTTACTTCCGCTTCTTGAGCAAAACAGGATATCACTGGAATGATGCCTATGCATAAAAGAATAAATAAAATGATTGCCATGCCTTTTCCGTTTACAAATTTCATTTCATCTCCTCCATAAAAAATGAATCTCTCATATAAACAGGTACCCTTTCTTTAATCGTAAAATTGGTGAGTTCTTATTTGCAGCCGCACTCGGAACTTGCAAATTTACTTCCGCATCTATTGCAGATGCCCGGTTACCCTTCAACTGATTTTGATTGATAATAAAGATAATAAAACCGTTGACACTTCCACCTTTACCCCTCAGAAACGTGAGAACTTTATAAACAGATGTTTTAAATGTCAAGGCTATTCTTTAGGGCTATTCGCTATCACGAAAAGATCGGACTTTTTACGCCTTCTTTAAATGTCAGAGCAGATCTGTAAGCCGAGTTCTGTTCCCCCAAAGGGGCGGTGATCATTCATCTGGGACAGCGATTGCCCGCTGCCTCTAGCGACACTACCCGAGAGCTTTGGACGGGCAGTCCTCAGGCGCTCTCCTATTTGGTCTTGCTCCGGATGGGGTTTACCAAGCTTTCCCGGTCACCCGGGAAACTGGTGAGCTCTTACCTCACCTTTTCACCCTTACCCTTCTGGCTGGAATCATGAAGTTAAATCTTCTTTCATCAGCAGGCGGCGGTATTTTTTCTGTGGCACTTTCCTTAGGGTCACCCCCAGTCGCCGTTAGCGACCATCCTGCCCTGCGGAGCTCGGACTTTCCTCGGACCCTGCATTCCGGACCCGCGATCACCCGATCTACTCTGACTGTCTTATTATACGCATGCTTGAGTTCAGGTCAAATTGGAAAGATACGTACATTATAAATTTGTTCTCTGACCGGCAGCTGTAAAAAGGTCGGAAGTCTGTCATTCAATCTGTCGGTCTTCCCAATAGAGTATCCTGCTGCAATGCGGACAAAGTATAAGGGCATCGGACTTCCTTAGATCATTGTACATCTGAGGAGGAATATTCATATGGCATCCGCTGCATACTTCATTCCATGCCGCCACCACCGCATATCCATTCCGTCTTGTTTTGATGAGATCGAATTTCTTCAGCAGAGTCGAATCAATTTTCTTGCGAATTGAATCCTGCATGCGAATTTTTTCTTCAAGACGGGCATCAATATTACAAAGGTCTTTTTCAATTTGTGCTGCCTGGTTCTCGTATTCGCATTTACCGGCAGCAACTTGTTTATCTTCTGCAGCAACAATTTCAGTTAGTTGTTCCATTTTATCAAGGATTCTAATAATTTCATCTTCAATCTTGCTACTTGATTCTTTAATAGTCTCTATTTCCTTTAATGTTGCTTCATACTCTTTGTTGGTTTTTACTTCGATGAGCCGTCCCTTGGCTTTTTTTATCTTTTCTGCACTCATGGTGAGATGCGCTTCCTGGTGCTTGTGCTCTTGCCTCAATTTTTCCAGCTCTTCCTTTTTAGTTTCGAACTGTTCCTCCTGCCCCTTCATTTCCGACATAAGAAAATCTTTGGTTCTAGGCAGTTCAATCTTCTTGTTTTTCAAAGATAATACATCTGCTTCAGCATTTTGAAGCTCAACCAGCAATTTCAACTGCTCTTTCAAAAAAATCCCTCCTACGCTCTAAAAAAAAATGCACCAGAATCTGGTGCATTTTTCCAGGAATAATCCTGTGAACATCCTTCATGTGCGCTGTCAATTGTTTTCTGTCTCATTTTATCTGAAGTATGGTGGGCCCACCTGGGTTCGAACCAGGGACCTACCGGTTATGAGCCGGTGGCTCTGCCAATTGAGCTATGGGCCCCGTTTTTTAGAATAATTCATTTTCAAATAAAAAGCGAACCTATACCTCTTTGATACTCATGTCAAGAATTTTGTGAAAAACATACAATTCCTTTAATGGTGATACTTCCATGAGGAATTTACGATACGAGACGACTTCCAAAAAAGCTTTTATGGTGTGACCTGCCGCATAAGAAACTTCCTTAAGCCGTCAAAAAAGATATTCCGCCAATTCTCCTATACTGCTGATACCGATCGGTTTTATTCCTTTTTCGAAAAGCTGGCCGCGTAATGCATTTTTGGGGAGAATTGCACGGTTAAATCCCATCCGCCCCGCTTCCTTGAGCCGCGATTCAAACTGCCCTACACCCCTTACTTCTCCCGTTAAACCCACTTCGCCAAACACAATTGTTTCCGGATCCACGGGTCGATCAAGAAAACTGGATGCGAGAGAAGAAATAATGGCAAGGTCTGTCGCCGGTTCTGCAACTTTCACTCCTCCTGCAACATTTATATAAATATCATAATTAGAAAGCTGAAATCCGCACACTCGATCAATAACAGCAGCCAAAAGCGCTACTCTGTTATGATCGACTCCGATAGTCGTCCTCCTGGGGATGCCCAGGGATGTCTCACGTACCAGCGATTGTACCTCCACCAGAATGGGCCTTGTTCCTTCAATGCTTGCCGTCACGACCGATCCGGATGCACCCGAGGGTCTCTCCGATAAAAAAAGCGCCGATGGATTTTCAATTTCAAACAGACCTTCTTGCCTCATTTCAAACACCCCTATTTCATTGGTTGGCCCGTAGCGATTTTTTACCGCCCTGACAATCCTGTATGAAAGACCGGAATCACCTTCAAAATAAAGTACTGTATCGACCATATGTTCGAGAACTCTGGGGCCTGCGATAGATCCATCTTTGGTTACATGCCCTATAAGAAAGAGAGGAATTCCCGATTGTTTTGACTGCAGGATTATCTTTTCCGATGTTTCGCGAACCTGTGTCACACTGCCCGGTGCTGAAGAATAGAAAGAAGAATACATTGTCTGTATTGAATCTATTACCACTACCGCAGGGCTGATCTCTTTTATTCTCTCCTGAATAGACTCGAGCGAAATTTCAATGAGAATTATTAGATTAGAAGAATCCGCACCGATACGTTTTCCTCTCATCGATATCTGCCGGGCCGATTCCTCACCTGAGATATAAAGAACTTTATAACCGGCTGCAGCGATATTCTGCAGTACCTGCAAAAGGAGAGTGGATTTTCCGATTCCCGGGTCACCCCCTATCAATGTGGCTGAACCGGTAACGATACCACCTCCGAGTACTCTGTCCATTTCTTTTATTCCCGATATAAGCCGATCTGTTTCGTCCGCTTCAATAGTATCGATAGAAACCGGCATCGATCCGAAACCACTCAACATAATGGTTTCGTTTGTATGTGCGCGTTCTTCAACAAAGCAGTTCCATTGACTGCAAGAAGGACATCGACCAAGCCATTTGGGCGATTGATAGCCGCAATTTTGACATGTAAACATCATTCGCATTTTTTTCAATTTCAGACTCCCGATCAGGTAAATGAGGAAAATTTCCACAAATATATGAATAATGACCCTTCCGGTCAATAAAATTGCGCCAGTACCGCTCCTTTTGACCACCTTCTTTCACGCTCCGTAGAAGAGGGGCGAATCCTGAAAAGTGATGCGTACCCGAGGAACTCCGCAGTGACGAAGGTAAAGCGCAATGCAGCACATGGAATCTGCAAGAACCATCAATCTTCATGATTCTTTTTTTTAATAGTATTTTTCCATTTTCCGCGAAAGAATCAAAAAATCTTGAGCAAGAGCAACAATTCTGATATTAAAGGTTGTTTTGTTATTCTTCAAAAAAGGATCAATCACATGACTCACAATCCCAATTTTAGCTCCGGTCCGTGCAGCAAACGGCCAGAATGGAATCTTGCAGCATTGAATGATTCTGCCATAGGACGTTCACATAGAAGCGCGCTTGGCAAAGAAAAACTCAAGAAAGCAATAACTGAAAGCAAAGAAATTCTCGGTGTGCCTGATACATATCTGCTCGGCATAATGCCCGGTTCAGATACAGGAGCATTTGAAGCAGCTCTTTGGTCTCTGCTGGGCCCCAAAGGAGTGACTGTTCTCGTGTGGGAAAGCTTCAGCGAGGGCTGGGCAACCGATGTGGCAAAGCAGCTGAAGCTGAACCCGACAATCCGTAGAGCTGATTACGGTAAAATACCGGATCTTACGACTATTGACTGGTCTGATGATGTTGTCTTCGTGGCGAACGGAACTACCAGCGGCGTCAAGCTCCCTCACTGGGACTGGATTCCGGATGATCGTGAAGGGTTGACACTTTGCGATGGAACAAGCGCCGTTTTTGCAATGCCTGTAGACTGGACGAAAATCGACGTGCTCACGTATTCATGGCAGAAATGCCTTGGCGGAGAAGCGGCTCACGGAATTCTGATACTGAGCCCACGCGCAGCGGAACGAATCGAATCATATGATCCTCCCTGGCCTCTTCCCAAGATATTCCGCATGAAAAAAAGCGGAAAGCTGAATCGTGCCATTTTCGAAGGAGATACAATAAATACCCCTTCGATGCTGTGCGTTGAGGATTATCTCGATGCTCTTGCCTGGGCTCGAAAAAATGGACTTGCCAATCTTTTTGAAAGAAGCAGAGCCAATCTTGCCGTTATAGAAGAATGGACTGCGAGAACCGACTGGATCGATTTTCTCGCCGAGTCAAAAAATATTCGATCCAATACATCGGTGTGTCTCAAAATAGTCAATGAAAAATTTGAAGCGTTATCTGATGACAATAAACTGAAATTTATCAAGGATATCTCTGCTGTTATGAGCAGGGAGGAACTCGCCCATGATATAAGCTCATATAAGGATGCCCCCCCTGGCTTCCGTTTCTGGTGCGGTCCTACAATTGAACCCCGTGCAATAAGCCGGGCGCTCGAAGGGTTAGAAAAAATCTACTGCGACAAAATCAGAACATTATAAAACGGAGAAAGATCATCATGAAAAAAGTCCTCGTAAGCGATACGCTGGCGCCTGAAGGAATTGACATATTCAGAAATGCACCTGGAATAGATGTAGATGTTATCACTAATTTGACGCATGACGAATTGAAAGGCATCATTAAAAACTATGATGCCCTTGCAGTCAGGAGTGCGACTAAAGTTACTGCGGACATAATTGCCTGCGCTGATAGTCTGAAAGTGATAGGAAGAGCGGGAATTGGCCTTGACAATGTAGATGCCGAAGCGGCGAGCAAAAGAGGCATTGTGGTAATGAACACACCGGGAGGAAATACCATAACGACTGCCGAACATGCAATCGCCATGATGCTGTCACTTGCACGTAAAATTCCCCAGGCAACAATTTCGATGAAGGGCACGCAATGGGAAAAGAAAAAATTTATGGGCTCCGAGGTATTCAATAAGACACTCGGTATTATCGGCATCGGTCGCGTCGGTTCCATAGTGGCTAATAGAGCCCAGGGACTCAAAATGAACGTAATTGCATATGACCCCTTCATTTCTGTTGAGGCGGCTGAAAAAATGGGCATTTATCTGTCCTCTCTGGATGAAGTTCTGAAAAAAGCGGATTTTATTTCTGTTCATACTCCTCTTACAGATGAAACAAAGGGCATAATCAACGCCCGGGCGTTCGAAAAAATGAAAAAAGGAGTGTACATAATAAACTGCGCTCGCGGAGGAATCATCAATGAAAAGGACCTCTACAAAGCACTTGTGAGCGGCAAGGCAGCCGGTGCAGCGCTCGATGTCTTTGAAGAAGAACCTACCAAAAATTTTGATCTTCTTAACCTGGAACAGGTCATATGTACTCCTCATCTGGGTGCCTCAACGGACGAAGCACAGAGAAACGTCGCAATCGCAATAGCGGAACAAATTGTTGAATATCTCACTTCAGGTGAAATTAAAAATGCTGTAAATTTTCCATCGGTCACTGCAAAAACGCTTAAACTCATTCAACCTTATCTGATCCTTTCCGAGAAATTAGGAAAATTTCAATCGCAAATTCTCTCGGGCGGCATAGAAGAGGTTATTATTGAATTCAGTGGTGAAATTTTGAATTATAATGTAGCTCCACTGACAATTTCGTTTCTCAAGGGAATTCTCACACCCATACTCAAAGAAAACATAAATTATATCAATGCACCTCTTATTGCAAAAGATAGGGGCATTAGAGTAATAGAATCAAAGAGTACGGAAGTAAAAGATTACACGAGCATGATTACGGCCACTGTGAAAACCGCAAAAGAAACTTCAGTTGCCGCAGGTGCGATATTTGGACGTCAGGATCCAAGAATTGTAAGAATCAATAAATTCATTCTCGATGTTATTCCCGAGGGGCACATGATACTTCTTTACAATCATGATAAACCGGGCGTAATAGGCAATATGGGGGTGATTCTCGGCGACAGCGGAGTAAATATTGCGAGACTCCATTTAAGCCGTGAGCTTGTCGATGGAAAAGCTTTGGTGGTTTTAAGTACCGATACTCTTGTTTCTGAAGAGGTTTTAAAAAAGCTTAAGGAGTTGCCGAATGTCATTTCAATTGCCAGGATTGAAATGTAATGATTGGGAGAATACAAAATGGCAAATGTAGTAATCATCGGAACTCAATGGGGTGACGAGGGTAAAGGAAAAATTGTCGACCTTTACGCACAAGAGGCTGATGTAATCGTTAGATTTCAAGGCGGAAACAATGCAGGTCATACGCTTGTGGTAAACGGAATACAGACAATTCTCCATCTTGTACCTTCGGGCATACTCCACAATCATAAAATCTGCATTTTGGGTAATGGCATGGTCATTAACCCAAAAGTCTTGATTGAAGAAATAAACGAATTGAAACAGCGTGACCTCTTCCCGACTGACACGAATCTTTTCATAAGTAATAACGCTCATGTTATCATGCCGTATCACATCCGTATCGACAGTGCACGCGAGGCACGAAAGGGTGCAGGGAAGATAGGCACGACCGGCCGTGGAATAGGCCCTGCATATGAAGACAAGGTGAACAGAACAGGAATCAGAATAGCCGATTTACTTGACATTGCAGTTTTTAAAGAAAAACTCGCCTGTAATCTTGAGGAAAAGAATTTTTATCTGACCAGGTTTTTTGGAGAAGAACCGGTAAACTTCGATCAGATTTTTGAAGAGTATTGCGGGTATGGAAACGAAATCAGAGACTATGCGGCCAATACCTCTACTCTCATTGCCAGGCATATAAAAGCAGGGAAACATATTCTTTTTGAAGGTGCTCAAGGTGCGCATCTGGATATAGATCATGGAACCTATCCTTTTGTAACTTCTTCAAATACAGTTGCGGGAAGCGCCTGTTCGGGAGGAGGCATCGGGCCGACGAAGATTGCATCGGTAGTCGGGATCTGCAAGTCCTACACTACACGGGTCGGCAGCGGACCTTTTGTAACAGAACTTACCGATGAAATCGGCACCCACCTTCAAATGCAGGGACACGAATTCGGTGCCACGACGGGAAGAAAGCGCCGCTGCGGATGGCTCGATATGGTACTTGTCAGGCAAGCCTGCACGCTCTCCGGAATCACCGGACTTGCACTTACTAAACTTGATGTCCTCACAGGTCTGGAAAAGATCAAGGTTTGTACAGGGTATCGCATTGGCAATGAAGAATATACGGATCATGCACCGGCGAATTTAAAACTTTTTTCTTCCTGCGAGCCAATATATGAAGAACTTCCAGGATGGACCGAAAATATCAGTCATGCCAGAAGCATCGAGGACCTTCCCCGGGCCACGAGACGCTATATTGATCGAATAGAAGAAATGGCAGATGTAAAAGTCGTACTTGTGTCTGTAGGTGCAGGCCGTAACGAAACTCTTCTGCTGCAAAATCCATTTCGATAGAATTTTCGCAGCACGGTTCGTCCACAGGTAAAACGTATTTATATCGACTTAATATAAACTTGGAGGATCTCTCGGAATGTGGGATCCCTTTTTACACGCAAGGAGGCGATCATACGCACGGATATATCGCATGAAACAAAAAAAAGGGTTGTCCTTTGCATTAACGCGGCATTGGAACGAAAGGCAACGAATCTTACAGTTCTCAGGGTAAACGAACTCACCACTGTCGCGGATTATTTCATTTTCATGAGCGGAAGTTCCGATCGCCAGGTTCAGGCGACAGCCCAATTTATAAGAGAAACTTTAAAAAAGTCCAATATTGTTCCTCTGGGAATTGAAGGAGAACATACAGGAAAATGGATTCTCATGGACTATGGTGATATTGTGGTTCATATTTTTTACGAACCGGTCCGGGAATTTTACGATATAGAAAATCTATGGTCCGATGCACCGAGGATGGAAATAGACGATACTGTTCAAAAGCTTACAGCTCTCGATGATCACATGTAAAAGTAAAAAAATTGCATCGTCAGTGGCTGATCTTGTTTTCCCGCCGGTGTGTCCGTTATGCGGCAATGTGTATCACAACGAATCCTCACTGTTTTGCAGCGATTGCATGGCGCACTTCTCCTTCATATCATCTCCTTTTTGCCACATATGCGGCAGACCATTTATGAGTACTGAAGGAACCAGTCATATCTGCAGCAGCTGCATCCTTTCCCCTCCACCCTATTCTCATGCGAGAGCTCTCGGCCATTATGATGGCGCCCTTCTTGATGCAATTCATTTTTTTAAATATCGTGGTGATATGCGTACGGGAGAAAAACTTGGTGCGTACATTGCTGCCTGGGCTTACGATACCCAGGATTATACCGGCTACGATTATGTAATTCCCGTTCCGCTTCATCGAAAAAGGCTGAGGGAAAGAGGATTCAATCAATCAGTGATTCTGGCAAAGCAGGTTGCGAAGAAGTTATCTTTACAACTCGATATCGGCACATTGGTGAAAAAAATCGACAGCAGGCCTCAGGTAGGATTGGGAAGAAAGCATCGAAAAAGGAATATCAAAGGGGTATTCGCGGTAGTATCCGATAAAAAGATTGATGGCAAAAGACTGCTTCTGGTGGATGATGTATTTACTACAGGAAGCACTGTCGGAGAATGCTCCCGCTTGCTGATACGCCATGGTGCAGAAGAAGTGGCTGTTCTCACTCTTGCACGCACTTAATTGTATTTCAAGGATAAAAAAATGAATAAATTGCTATCACATAAGGAACTTAAACTGAAGTTGGATGTTTTGAAAGCACAGGGGAAAAAAATCGTTTTTACCAACGGCTGTTTCGATATATTGCATGTGGGACATGTAACGTATCTTCAAAAAGCGAAGGATTTAGGAGATGTCCTCGTGATCGGGATTAACAGCGATTCATCAGTTGCTTCGATCAAAGGACCCTCTCGCCCTATTATTCCTCAAACTGAAAGGGCAACTGTTATATCAGCCCTGGAATCAGCAGATTTCGTAATTCTTTTTGATGAAGACACACCTCAGAAGCTGATCGAATATATACGACCCCATATTCTTGTCAAAGGGGGTGATTGGGCCGCGGAAAACATTGCGGGAAAGAATTTTGCGGAAGAAGTTGTAATAATTCCTTTTGTGGAAGGTGCATCAACCTCGAAAATTATTGAAAGGATTAAAGCAAAGCTTTGAGGGCAATCTAATTTTTTCTTTACAAAATAAACTCGATTGTATATATGGGAGCGGAAATTTTTATTCTCAAAGGATGGGACCATTAAAGAATGAAAACCGAACAGCTGGAATACTTCAGGAATTTGTTCAACCAGAAGATTGAAGAGTTGTTGCGGGATGCAGGTAGAACAGTTTCTGAAATGACTGATAAAACGGAGAGTTTTCCAGACCTGACCGATAGGGCTTCTCAGGAATCGGACAGAAATTTTGAACTTCGCATACGTGATCGGGAAAGAAAATTAATTAAAAAGATGAAAGAGGCTCTTGCTCGAATAGATGAAGGAACCTTCGGCGTGTGCGAAACATGCGGAAAAAGAATATCGGAAAAAAGGCTTTTGGCAAGACCAGTCACAACACTTTGCATTGAGTGCAAAAAGAAACAGGAAGAACTGGAAAAGCAGAAAGGGGATTAAGGGACATCAAAGCTCCCTCTTCATCCCGTTGCACCTTCACCCCGTTGCGCCTGCGCTTTTTTTACGAATCATGCGGCTCTAGTAGATATTTCCTTACAATTTCTGTTATCAGTTTCTTTTCCGCCTTCCCTGCAGTATCCTCATTATTTAAGCTGTTTTAAACGTTCGACGGGCATTGACCATGTGAACAGTGTTTTATATTGTGTTTCTTATTAATTTTTTTGATCATGAATTCCCGTTGCTGCCATGTATGATTTCCGGAAATATACAGAAACACAATCAGATGATTGGAAGGATTTCGAGTAATCCGGCTCCTATATGTATGTATCTGACCCCTCTTCCAGATCGCGGGATATGACGCTGCGCCGGCAATCATACGCAGGGTCACTTTTTGTCCCGGATGAAGTTTAAAAGGAACCCCATGTTCGTCGATGTAGCCGTAGATGCAGTTTCGGATCATACCCTTTCTTATTGTGTTCCCGGCGAACTGTGCGCCATGATAGCCATCGGGAAACGTGTGCTTGTTCCATTGGGAAAAAAAAGTGTGACAGGATATATAGTTGAAGTTGCAAAAGATTCTCAGCGGAACGATCTTAAAAATGTCTTGAAGGTATTAGATACAAACCCCCTTTTCGGCAAATTTGATCTCGCTTTCTACCGCTGGGCCGCTGATTATTACATGTATCCCCTCGGCAAAGCCTTGAAGACAATTCTTCCATCGGGAATCGTTGTTAAAAGCAACCGGTGGATCACTGGATTACGGAAGCCGGAAAAAGGCGACGACCTTACTGAAACACAAGAGTACTTTCTGAGCGTTCTTCTTGAGCATCCTAAGGGCACGCGATTAAATTCACTGCGAAAGAATGTAGCGATTCCAGATAAGGACCTGAAAACACTTACAGACAATCATTATGTCAAAATTGAAGACAGGTTGCAAAAGCCTGCTGTACGCGAAAAAAAGGCAAAACTGATAAAGCCTTCAAAAACAGCTGAAATTGAAAAAACGATTTTGACGAAGCGCGAGCGAGAACTGCTCGACTATCTGAAAGGCAAAAACGAAATATATTACCATGATCTTCGTCATATCTTCAAAAATGCTTCATCACTGATTCCCCGCCTTGAAAAAAAAAATGTGATCACACTGCGCGAAGTTGTGATATTACGAAATCCGCCAGCACCGGTAAAAGTAGGGATTGATTCCGGCAATGTATCCCTTACCGGCGATCAGGAAAAGGCGCTGCAGAATATAATCGAAGGTATCCGTGAAAAAACTTTCAGGCCGTGCTTGCTTCATGGGGTTACGGGAAGCGGTAAAACAGAAGTCTATCTTCAGGCTGTTTCACATGTTCTCAAGGAAGGAGGCAGTGCATTGGTGTTGGTGCCGGAAATCGCATTAACACCTCAGCTGATACATCGGGTAACGGATCGCTTCGGAGAAGATATTTTGGCACTCCTTCACAGCGGCATTACACCGGGAGAACGATACGACCAGTGGAGAAAGATTGCATCCGGAAAAGCAAGGATTATCCTCGGAGCCCGATCTGCGATTTTTGCCCCTGCGATAAATCTTAAGCTTATTGTTATAGATGAGGAACACGATCAGTCATACAAGCAAGATGGCAGAATGCCATATCACGCAAGAGATCTTGCGATTATTCGAGCTCGCTTACTTTCTGCAGTAGTTATTCTTGGATCGGCAACCCCGGAAATACAAAGTTATCATAATACGAAACGGAAGGGTTTTTCTTACCTCAGTCTGTCTACCCGTATAGCGAATAGATCACTGCCGCACATGGAAATTATTGACATGAAGGCACCGGGAATCAAGTACAGCAACAACTCGATAATCTCACGACCTCTGGCAAAAGCGATACGGGAAACGCTTGGAGCCGGTAAACAGAGCCTTCTTTTCCTGAACAGAAGAGGTTTTACTACATTTCTGTCTTGTCCCGACTGCGGATATGTTTTTCACTGTAGCAATTGTTCAGTAACAATGACACACCACATAAGCGATAATACATTGAAATGCCACTACTGCAATTACTCTGTTAAAGCTCCACCGCTATGTCCGGTATGCAGAAGCGCTCGAGTATTAAGCTTCGGTGCAGGCACGGAAAAGCTCTTTCAGGAAACTGCAGCGCTTTTTCCTCGTGCCAGAATCGCACGGCTCGACAGCGACACCGCCTCTGAAAAAGGAGCCTACGAACGCATTCTTTCTGATCTCAACGAGCAAAACATCGATATATTAATCGGAACCCAGATGATCGCAAAGGGGCATGATTTCCCTCAGATCACGTTAGTAGGTATAGTTTCAGCCGATATCTCGCTCAATATACCCGATTTCCGTGCATCCGAGCGCACGTTTCAGCTGCTCACCCAGGTATCGGGAAGAGGCGGCAGAGGAGATACGCCGGGCAGAGTTATCGTACAAACCTTGAATCCTTCCAATTACGCGATAGTAAAGGCAAAAAATTACGATTATGAGGGATTTTATCAAAAGGAACTGGAAGCACGAAACGTGCTTAAATATCCGCCCTTTTCACGTATGATAAATCTCCGCATATCATCAAATGATGAGAAGAAAGCCCGCCAAATGGCACAAAAGCTTGCACTCACCGCACGGGAGCAGCTGAAAAAATTGAATGCTGACAAGGTTGTAACTCTGATAGGGCCTGCCGAATCCCCTCTAAAAAAGATCAAGGGGAAATATCGCTGGCAGCTTCTACTCAAAGGGATTGATACAGGCAAACTTCGTGAATTGGCAGAATCAATAATAACAGCCGCAGGAAAAAGGATTGCGCTCAATATGAAAATCGATATAGATCCTTTTAACTTTATGTAAGCGATAATATCACACTCGGACAGCAAAATGCTTGCCATAGGGATTTCTAGCACATATAATCCCCGCATCAAAACTATGAATGTGTAATGGAAAAGATACTGCCGAAACAGAATCGGCTGTTTGCTTACCCGTCTGCATATTTTGCTCGAACAATATTTAATTTTAAAGAAAGGCACAGCAATGTCGGCAGCAATTGGATTTGACAATGAAAAATATATCAGGGAACAAACCGCTGAAATCCTTCAGAGAGTTGAGCGCTTTAATAACAAACTGTATCTGGAATTTGGCGGGAAACTCCTTTATGACTATCATGCCGCCCGTGTTTTGCCAGGCTATGATCCCAATGTTAAAATGAGGCTATTGCAGAAGCTTAAGGATAAGGCGGATATATTGCTTTGCATCTACGCAGGCGACATAGAAAGAAAAAAGATACGAGCAGATTTTGGAATCACCTATGATTCGGATGCACTCAAGCTCATTGACGATTTAAGGTCCTGGGGGATTGAAGTGCTCGGAGTCGTAATAACCCGGTACGATAATCAACCTGCTGCAACTGTATTTAAAAACAAGCTCGAAAGAAGAGGGATTAAAGTTTTTACCCATCGCTTTACAAAAGGATATCCCACGGAAGTTGATGTAATAGCAAGTGATGAGGGATATGGACAAAATACGTATATAGATTCCGAAAAGCCTCTGGTAATAGTGACAGGGCCAGGCCCGGGAAGCGGCAAACTTGCCACCTGTCTGTCTCAGCTTTACCACGATTATCGGCGTGGAATAAAATCGGGCTATGCCAAATTCGAAACATTTCCGGTCTGGAATCTGCCATTGAAACATCCTGTGAATGTCGCGTATGAAGCCGCTACAGCTGATCTTAAGGATTTGAATCTTATCGATCCGTTTCACCTCGATGCGTACGATCGAAAAGCAGTAAATTATAATCGTGATGTAGAAATCTTTCCTGTACTTAAAAGAATTCTTGAAAAAATCACGGGCGGAGAATCTTTCTACCGATCCCCAACAGATATGGGTGTCAACAGGGTCGGCTTTGCCATAACCGATAACGAGGTTTCAATTGAAGCAGCCAAACAGGAATTGATACGACGGTATTTCCGATACCGCTGCGAATACATAATGGGTTTTTCCGACAAAGAATCCGTGCAGAGAGTTGAACTGTTTATAAAAGATTTCGGCATAAATCCGGAATACAGGCGTGTTGTCGAACCGGCACGACACGCAGCTCTTTGTGCTCAAAATCTGCACAAAGGAAATAAAGGCATTTTCTGCGGCGCCGCCATGGAATTGAAAGATGGCACAATCGTAACGGGAAACAATTCGCCTTTGCTTCATGCGGCTTCAAGTCTCGTTCTGCATGCAATTAAATATTTGGCGGAAATACCGCCAAAAATAAAACTGCTCCCTCCGGCTATCACCGATTCTGTACAAAAACTTAAAATGCGGATTCTAGCAGAAAAATCAGTAAGCCTCGATCTTAATGAAACACTTATCGCACTCAGCATAAGTGCATCTACGAATCCGGCTGCACAACTTGCAATGGATCGCCTGGAAGATTTGAAAGGCTGTGAAGTCCACATAACCCATATTCCAACACCGGGAGACGAGGAAGGACTGAGGCGCATCGGGGTTAACGCCACAAGCGATCCGGTGTTTTCCACTGCCAACCTTTTTATTTCCTGATTGTCTGATCCCGCATATTCATTGAAAGGCAAGTCAGGCAGAAAGATCGTTTTTTAAGCGATAAAGTCGTTCGAGCGCTTCTTTTCCGCCCGATTCTATATCGTTAAGCATTTCTATCACTCTGTTTTTTTCTATCTGGTTTCCATCGATAAGTCCAGTTGCCTCAGACATATCGACGGTGAAAACTCTGAAGCGGTCAATGATGGTTTCGTAGATATTCTGGGCAATTTTATCAGTGAGAATATACAAATACTGAAATTTCAAATTTTCCTTGTAATCGTTCATGTGAAATGCAATAGATCTGATCGTTTCTTTTTTTATTCTCCCCATTGCATCACGAATAGCAAAAATCTCTTCAGTCTGTCCCTTCTTTCCTTTTTTAATGAGGCCTTTCAAAATTCCCATAGTTTTATAAAACCCCAGCCGAATGACAGCTTCAGACCGTACTTTTGCCGTATAATGAAGAGTCGATGCAAAGGAAGGGGTACGAATCCCGCTTCTCCTTTTCAGATTCCCGAGCTCCCAGGCACTGAAATCCAAAGAAGCCGATAATTCCTCTTCACGGGATTGGATCCCCATGGCAGACAGAATCGATCTGTGCCGGATTTTAGCCTCATGAATCTGGGTTTCGTAGGATGCGGCGATAGCACGAAGTTTTTCTTCCGCTTTCCGTTCTTCCTGCTGAATGAACTGTATAAGCTGCGGGTTTATCGTTTCGGTGATATATCGATCCAGGGATTCCTTAAATTTTTGAAAGAGATCATAAAGGATAGAGGAAAATCCTTTCCCTGAAAGGTCCGCTTCAACTTCATGATAGTTTATTTCATATTTTTTGACGAATTCTCTTATATCTTTTACAATATTTCCGAATCTTACATCGAGAAAACGGTCAATATCAGTTCCAATCGATCTTTTTATCTTAAGAGAACTTCCATCCAGGGTATCTTTGAGTAAATTTTTTTGGCTGTCCAACTGCCTGAGGGTATATTTGGCAGTATCGAGAACATGTCGTGCCTCCTGTGACCCTTTAATCAGAACCTCGCGGTTGAAAGCGGCCCATTCCCCAAGATTTGTCGCTGCGGCCGACAGTCTATCGATATGAGTTTTCAGAAGTATGTTGTACCGGTCACGATCCAGCCGGTCTCTCAAAAATATCGTAAATCTCTCCGTTTCTTTCGTACCGAAATCCCTGAGTTCTTTATCCCCCCTCCACTGCTTCAGTTTTTCCGCATCCTTTTCTGAAATAACCGGTTCGATTTTTTCGAAAAGATTGAATAATGCCGAAAAAGTAAATATTTCCGGACTGTTCTTGATAAGATCAAGCTCATAACTGACCCGGTCCACGACGCGCGAGAGATCCCCCATGCCCTCATGTTCACTGAAATCAAAATTAATTACAAAAAGAACATTTTCCATAAAGCCCATTTTTTTAATCAGCGAAAGGAAACCTATATCCGCTTGCCGAATCCCCGTTCTGCTGCTTATTATATAGAGAATCAAATGGGTACGCAGCAGGTAATCCTGTATCATTGCAAGGTGATGGGGATTGATGGAATCGACTCCCTGGCAGTCCCCTATTTCAATATTTTCATCGAGAAATTCCCCTCCGGGCACCTGCAGTTCCAAATCTTTCAAGTATACCGCAAGGGAATCATCTCCGGCAAACTCCTTGTGCTTTCCAAATTGAACGGACCCCTTCAAAGTTCGAACACCTGTCTGTTCTTTTAAAAAATCTTTAATTCTGGGAAAGCCCTTCAAGTATGAATTCAATAGCACACTTTTGGAATCGAGCGTTTCGTTTTTGATGATTGTATCACCTGTCAGTTCTGAAAGGGCCTTCTCCAGCTCTTCTCGATCTGTTTGACGCCTTATATCGAATACTTTTGAGGCCTGTTGTTCCAGCGAGGGGAAAAGAATAATTGCCTGGCGCATATCTGCATTTACTTCCTCCCAGGATTTCAGATCCAGAACCGCCTCCAGTTTTTTATTCTTGCGAACCCTTGTGATTATTGAGGTTACCACTCCGGCACCTCTCTTCAGATAATCCTTTCCAAGCAGCGCATTTACAAACGTGCTTTTGCCCGATTTGATTGCCCCCACAACAGCTATTCTGATAATATCTCCTTTAAGCTGCTCGTCCATTCCTCTGACGATATCTTCCCATCCTTCCAGAGGTTTTACAGATATTCCGGAGATGGAATGTGCGTTACCGATACACACCAAAATCTCATTGCTGATTGCAAGAAGATTTTCTTTCACTAACTCAAAGCTGTTCATATACTCTCCTGCGACCATACTTCTTTCAATTAAATATAAGATACAAACCGTCCCGGATCATCGCCTTTGCAGCACGATATCAAGCCTTTCGCACGCCTCGATTAATCTTCCGATTTGATGCTCTCTCAGCTTTATTTTATGATGGTAAATTTATGGAGTGTAGGAAAAATGTTTCACCATGTAAAGAGAAAAGCGTTTTGCGCATGCATGCTTTATTATTGCAAGTCTCTTTTGAGCACCTTGAAACAGCAGAAGCCCGTTTCCACGCCACCTGTGATAATTTTTAATTCTGAAAGCGACATTCTTTTTATCCCTCTGCACGTTTTTACACATCTCCTTTACTCTTGATGGCTTCGTAAAAGCTCCTCACACCGGCCGATCTGGCAATATAACGGAAGAGACATCATTCGTTCCCCCTTGTTTTTCAAAGTAATTACCCATACATAAAAATAATATTATTTTTTTAAAAATTAAGGCTTGACAGTCTCATCCAGAAATCGTATAAAGCGCCCTCGTTCGGAACAAAGACAGAAAACAGTCGATTCTTTTCTGCAGTCCCGACGAAGATAGATCTTGACAGCATTTTTCATTTACTGTATAAAGGTCCTTCACCTTTTTTAAAATGTTCTTTTGAATTTGAATAGTGGGATAGCTAGCTTACGGGCCTTAATTTCTTTGATTATTAAGGATCGAAAGATCCTTTTAGGATTTAAACTTGAGAGTTTGATCCTGGCTCAGAACTAACGCTAGCGGCGTGCCTAACACATGCAAGTCGTACGAGAAAGTCGGCTTCGGCCGATGAGTACAGTGGCGCACGGGTGAGTAACACGTGGATAATCTGCCCTTCAGACAGGAATAACCCACCGAAAGGTGGGCTAATACCGGATAATGCTGAAAGGCTCCGGTTTTTCAGCCAAAGATGGCCTCTCTATAGAAGCTATCGCTGAGGGATGAGTTCGCGTACCATTAGCTTGTTGGTGGGGTAATGGCCCACCAAGGCGACGATGGTTAGCTGGTCTGAGAGGACGACCAGCCACACTGGAACTGAGACACGGTCCAGACTCCTACGGGAGGCAGCAGTGAGGAATCTTGCGCAATGGGGGAAACCCTGACGCAGCAACGCCGCGTGAGTGAGGAAGGTCTTCGGATCGTA
>Ga0172382_10000346_pt1 | contig 86063 bp, 79 predicted proteins | sample Leawel138RmetaG_FD_122245 | JGI IMG/M metagenome (GOLD analysis project Ga0172382, IMG submission 122245) | Leachate microbial communities from a municipal landfill in Southern Ontario, Canada - Leachate well 138R metaG | ecosystem: Engineered > Solid waste > Landfill > Unclassified | place...
CGATGTCGCCGCCGTGACCGCCCGCACCACCGTCAGGGCCGGCGAGCGGTTTGAATTTCTCCCGCCGGATCGAGACGCAGCCGTCGCCGCCTCGACCTGCTTGCAGGTGCAGCTGCACCTGGTCAACGAACGTCGCCATGACTCGACACTTCCCTCACTAGATACGAAAACGGCGAGCCGGTCCTCGAGTGTGTCGAGGGGCCGACTCGCCGTCGAACGCCTGAAATTTAGGCTGCTGCCACGATGTTGACGACCTTGCGGCCGCCCTTCGCGCCAAACTCTACCTCGCCGGCGGCCAGTGCGAACAGCGTGTCATCGCTGCCGCGCCCCACATTCACGCCGGGGTGGAAGCGGGTGCCGCGCTGACGCACGATGATCTCGCCCGCGTTGACCTGCTGCCCGCCGAAGCGCTTCACGCCGAGGCGCTGCGCATTCGAATCGCGGCCGTTCTTGCTGGAGCCTACGCCCTTCTTGGATGCCATGAGTCTCTACTCCTTCAGTGGATGTCGGGAAGGGTTACTTGATGCCGGTGACCTTGATACGCGTCAGATCCTGACGGTGGCCCTGGCGGCTCTTGTATCCGGTCTTGTTCTTGTAGCGCTGGATCACGATCTTCGGGCCGCGAAGGTCGTTCAGCACCTCGGCGGTCACCTTCACCTTCGCGAGGGCCGCGGCGTCGGTGGTCACCTTGTCGCCGTCGACGAGCAGCACCGCGGGCAGCTCGAGCTTGCCCTCGGCGTCACCGGCTACCCGGTTCACGGTGATGATCGAGCCAACCTCGACCTTCTCCTGACGTCCGCTTGTGCGCACTACTGCGTAAACCACTTGTCACCCATTCCCTTGAGGATCGTTCATGATGTCGAAGCGGCACTGCCTGCTCCGAAGTCTGCATCACACCACCCCCACGGAGTGGCACCAACGCTCAATAATATCGCATCCAACCAAAACCGGTCAAATACGCGCCGTGCGTGTCTTACTCGCCCGCCCCTGAGGATCGCTCCGTCGTCTTCTGTTCGAGCGCTTGCGCGAGTAATTCCTGGGCCGCGCGCGCCTGCTGCTCGTCGACGACGCGGGCTGCGGCACCGCCCTCGGCGGTCGCCGGTGTGGACCGCTCAACGCGAGTGACCGGTGTCGACACCCGACGGTTGCGTCCGCCAGTTCCCGGAGCAGCGGCCTCGGGCAGGGCCTCGAGGACAGAACTCAGGAGATCTTCAGCGTTCGGCGCCGCCTGCTCGTTCGAGGCGCGTCGAACCCGGCCGGTCTGCTCGGGCGCTGCCGAATCCGCAACTGCAACCGGCTCGCTCTCACGCTCGGCTTCCACGTCACCGTTCGCCTTCGCCCCCTGAATTGTGGAGGCGGCCACCTGAGCAAGCATGTTCTTCGCGCCGTCGGTGATGGCGTGGGTCTGCGGCTTCTGCTCCGGCTGCGCCTGCGCACCGCGACTGCGGCGTCCGCCGCGGCCAGATCCCTCCGAGCGATGATGCTTCGACACCGGCTCGTGATGCACGATGACGCCGCGCCCTGCGCACACCTCGCAGTTCTCGCTGAACGACTCGAGCAGCCCCAGCCCGAGCTTCTTCCGCGTCATCTGCACCAGCCCGAGCGAAGTGACCTCGGCGACCTGGTGCTTCGTGCGGTCACGACTCAGGCCCTCCACGAGCCGTCGAAGCACCAGATCGCGGTTCGACTCGAGCACCATATCGATGAAGTCGATCACAATGATTCCACCGATGTCGCGCAGCCGCAGTTGGCGGACGATCTCCTCCGCGGCTTCAAGGTTGTTCTTCGTGACGGTTTCCTCGAGGTTCCCGCCGGAGCCTACGAACTTTCCGGTGTTGACGTCGACGACAGTCATGGCCTCAGTGCGGTCGATCACGAGCGAGCCGCCCGAGGGCAGCCAGACCTTGCGGTCGAGTGCCTTCGCAATCTGCTCGGTGATGCGGTATTCACCGAACACGTCTCGCTCACCCTCGAAGCGTTCAACGCGCTGCATGAGATCCGGCGCAACCTGCGAGAGGTATTCCTCAATGACCCGGTACGTCTCCTCGCCCGAGATGACGAGCCGGTGGAAGTCCTCATTGAAGACGTCGCGGATGATCTTGATGAGCATGTCGGGTTCAGAATGCAGCAGAACTGGACCGCCGCCCTTGGCGGTGCGCGCCTGGATGGATTCCCACTGGCGAGTCAGACGCTGCACGTCGCGGGTGAGCTGCTCCTCACTCGCGCCTTCGGCTGCGGTTCTGACGATCACCCCGGCTCCGGAGGGGAGGACCTCCTTCAAGATTTTCTTCAGCCGTGCACGCTCGGTGTCGGGCAGCTTTCGCGAGATACCGTTCATCGCCCCGCCAGGCACATACACGAGGAAGCGACCAGGCAAGGAGATTTGACTCGTGAGGCGGGCTCCCTTGTGCCCCACCGGGTCCTTCGTCACCTGGACGAGCACCTGGTCACCAGGCTTCAACGCATTCTCAATCTTGCGCGCCGAGTTGGATCCTTCGAACTCAGACCAGTCGACCTCGCCGGAGTAGAGCACGGCATTGCGGCCGCGACCGATATCGACGAACGCGGCTTCCATGCTCGGCAAGACGTTCTGCACGCGACCGAGGTACACGTTGCCGATGAGTGAGTTCTCACTCGAACGCGCAACGTAATGCTCGACGAGCACCTTGTCTTCGAGCACACCGATCTGCACCCGGTCCGAGGTGGAGCGGACGATCATCTCCCGGTCGACGGACTCGCGACGTGCGAGAAACTCCGACTCGGTGATGACCATGCGGCGGCGTCCGGCGTCACGGCCGTCACGGCGACGCTGCTTCTTCGCCTCGAGTCGTGTCGACCCTCTGACCCGCTGCGGCTCGGTGACCACCGGGGCCTGCCGCTGAGGGCGACGAGGAGCGTCCTCCTCCGGCATCGATTCCGGTGCCGGTCTCGTACTTCCGCCCCGGCGGCGACGTGTGGCGTGCGCTGTTTCGCGCTCATCGCTATCGTCATCACGGGTGAAGCGCCGATCCAGAATCTCGTCGAGCCGACTCAAATCACTGCGTCGCGGGCGTGGCGGAACCGGAGGCACATCCGGCGCGATGAAGATGAGTTTCGCGGTCGCTCTGAAGCGTTCCTCCGGGCTCAACTGGGTGAGCATGCGGGGCCCGTCTGTGGGCTCAGCATCGCGCGCGGCGGTCGACTCGTTCTGCACCGCAACCGGGGCGGACGCCTTACCGTCGATCTGCGTTTTGGGGTCCGACTCTGCTGCCGATGTTTCGGGGTTGGCCGTTTCAGCTGCTTCGCTCTTCGTTTCGTGCACCATTCCTGGTGTGCTCCTTATAACCCGGTGCGCTCAGCACCCGGGGACTCTGTCATCGTGCGGCTGGTCACCGCGAATCCTGTGTGTCCGCGGGCATCTCGTGACACCCGCACTCGACCGTTCACCGGCCGATGAGCACCTTCCAGCGCTCATAAAGACTGTGCGTGCGATCCATCAACTGGCGAATCGCGCAACCCTCATTATGCCACGAGGGTCGCGGAATCCTCCAGAACGGCCGCATTCGCAGCAGCGACACAACCGCGCGAGGATAGGATCGCCGGTATGAGCGATGCATCCGCCACGACCTCGAGACCCCTGGCATTTGCGATCTTCACGGTGGTTGCCGGCGTCGTCGGTTGGTTCGCCTCGTTTGAACTCCTCACCGAATACGTCAAGACACTGCAGGATCCTTCGTACGTGCCGAACTGCGCCGTCAGCGTCCTCGTCACGTGCGGGCCCAACATGGGTTCCTGGCAGGGATCGCTCCTCGGATTCAGCAACACGATCATCGGAGTGTCCGCATTCATGGCACCGATCATCGTCGGCGTGGCGCTGCTCGCGGGTGCACGCTTTCCGGTCTGGTTCTGGACGGTCTACAGGATCGGCCTTGGCCTCGGCTTCATCTTCATCCTCTGGCTCGCACAGCAGAGCATTTTCGTTCTCGGAACACTGTGCCCCTGGTGCATGGTGGTCTGGACCGTCATGATTCCGCTATTCTGGGTCTCCCTATGGACACCCGGGAAAAACTGGTCGGCAGCGACGCTGAAGCCCGGGGGTGTTGGCGAGCGGCTCCACTCCTGGGCGTGGGTGGCGATCGTCATCACCTACCTACTCATCGCATTCCTCGCGCAGCTGCAGCTCGACTGGATCGCGGAGTTTTCCCGCGCCTGACCCCCGCACCACGACCGCTTATTCGGTTCGGATACGAGCCCAGATCGCGTCCACCTGAGCGAGGGTATCGGACTCCGTCCGCGACGTATCCACCACCACGTCGGCGAGGGAGCGCCGTTCCTCATCGCTCGCCTGGTTCGCAATCCTGCGGCGTGCGTCTTGCTCGCTCATTCCCCGCAGCTCGACCATCCGAGCAACGCGCTGCTCTACCGGCGCCTCCGCGACCACCACGAGGTCGCCGTCGAAGCCAGGCTTCGCCTCGGCGAGCAGAGGAATTTCATAGACGACGACGGCCTCCGGGTCGGCCTCACGTACCTCGGCGATCCGCTCCTCGTACAACCGACGAACTTCAGGGTGCACGATCCCGTTGAGATCCGCGAGTGCTCCCGAGTCGGCGAAGACGATGGCCCCGAGTCGCTCTCGATCCAGTGAGCCGTTTGACAACAACACGGCGTCGCCGAACCGCTCCACGATCTTCGCGAGCCCCGGCGAGCCGGGGGCGACCGCGTCGCGGGCGAGCACATCCGCGTCAATACGTGCGGCGCCGAGTTCCTCGAAGCGACGCCCGATCGTAGATTTCCCGGACGCTATGCCGCCCGTGAGCGCGATCAGATACATGTGTGCCACCTTATCGCGCCGGTCTAGGCTAAACGCATGGTCGAGATCATCACCGGGCTCGTGCTCGCATCCGCGGCAGGACTGAACGCCTATATTCCAATGCTCGGTCTCGGCCTGCTCTCCCGTTTCACCGACCTCGTCCAGCTACCCGATAACTGGGCGTGGCTCGAAAACGGCTGGGCGCTCGGAGTTCTCGGGGTCCTGCTCGCGCTCGAGGTGCTCGTCGACAAGTTCCCGGCCCTGGACTCGGTGAACGATATCCTGCAGACCGCTGTGCGTCCGGCTGCCGGCGGCATCGTCTTCAGCGCTGGATCATCGAGCGGAACGGTCGCCGTCGCCGACCCCGCGGACTTTATCGCCTCCGGAAGTGTCTGGCCATTCGTGTTCGGAGTCGTCGTCGCGCTGGTACCGCATCTGCTCAAGGCCATCGCGCGGCCGATCATCAACACGTTGACCGCCGGCGCAGGAGCTGCGGTCATGAGCACCCTCGAGGATCTCGGGGCCGTCGCACTGACGGTGCTCGCGGTCATCGTCCCACTCGTCGCGCTGGCGCTCGTGATTCTCGCCACGATTCTGCTTGTCCGACGCTTGCGGCGCGCACTCGCCGCACGCCGTGAGATGAGCAACGCAGGGCCGTAATCACGCTGGTTCCCTTGAAACGCCAAAGGCCCGGTGCCGCACGTATGCGAGACCGGGCCTTCAGACTAGCTCAGGGTCAGTTGCCTTCGAGCTGAGCCTTCAACGCAGCGAGCGCCTCGTCGTCGGCCAGAGCGCCCGTCGAACCCGAATCGTTCGAGAAGGTGTTTGCGCCTGCAGCGGTGTCGACTGCGGGGGCTGCAGCAGCCTCGGCGATCGTCGTCGCAACCTGCTTCTTGTGCGCTTCCCAGCGCTCCTGAGCGGCCGCGTACTCCTGCTCCCACTTCTCGCGCTGAGCCTCGAAGCCTTCCTTCCACTCCTGCGTCTCAGGATCGAAGCCTTCGGGGTACTTGTATTCGCCGTTCTCGTCGTACTCGGTGGTCATCCCGTAGAGCGCCGGATCGAACTCGGTGCCCTCGGGATCCACGCCCTCATTCGCCTGCTTGAGGCTGAGCGAGATGCGGCGACGCTCGAGGTCGATGTCGATGATCTTGACGAAGACCTGCTGGCCGGCCTGTACGACCTGCTCAGCAAGCTCGACGTGCTGGTCGGAGAGCTCGGAGATGTGCACGAGACCCTCGATACCGTCGGCAACGCGAACGAACGCACCGAACGGAACGAGCTTTGTGACCTGCCCCGGGGCGATCTGGCCGATCGCGTGGGTGCGGGCGAAGACCTGCCACGGATCCTCCTGCGTCGCCTTGAGCGAGAGCGAAACGCGCTCACGATCAAGCTCAACGGAGAGCACCTCGACGGTGACTTCCTGACCGACCTCGACGACGTCGGAGGCGTGCTCGATGTGCTTCCAGGACAGCTCGGAGACGTGCACGAGGCCGTCCACACCACCAAGGTCGACAAACGCACCGAAGTTGACGATCGAGGAGATGACGCCCTTGCGGACCTGACCGGGCTTGAGCTCGGCGAGGAACGACGAGCGGGTCGCCGACTGCGTCTCCTCGAGGAGCGCGCGACGGGAAAGCACGACGTTGTTGCGGTTCTTGTCGAGCTCGAGGATCTTTGCCTCGATCTCCTGCCCGAGGTAGGGGGTGAGGTCGCGAACCCGGCGCAGCTCGATGAGGGAGGCCGGCAGGAAGCCACGAAGACCGATGTCAACGATGAGGCCGCCCTTGACAACCTCGATCACGGTGCCCGTGACGACGCCCTCGGTCTCCTTGATCTTCTCCACGTCGCCCCACGCGCGCTCGTACTGCGCACGCTTCTTCGACAGGATCAGGCGACCTTCCTTGTCCTCCTTCTGGAGCACGAGCGCCTCGACGGGATCGCCGACCTGAACGACCTCGTCAGGGTTCACATCGTGCTTGATGGACAGCTCGCGCGAGGGAATAACGCCCTCGGTCTTGTACCCGACGTCGAGGAGCACCTCGTCGCGGTCAATCTTCACGACGGTGCCCTCGATGAGGTCGCCGTCATTAAAGAATTTCAGGGTCGATTCGACCGCTGCAAGGAAGTCGTCGGCAGAGCCGATGTCGTTGATCGCGACCTGCTTGCTCTCGGTCGTTATGTTCGTCATGAAATTGGTCTCCAGAATGGACAGGATATTCAGGCGGAAGCGCTTCGACGCCGATTCACCCCGAAGGGCACCGAGTCTGCGAGGCACAACCGCACGTGGACATGGTTGAGTCGCCACAAGAGTGACACTCAACCCTACCCCGCGAACACGCCCGGGATCAAGCGGACGGGTCGGTATGCTCCGTTCGGCCCTCTCACAAGCATGCCACATTGCGGACGACGGTAGGCTGCTGACGTGCCACCCCGCTCCCCTCTGCCGCAACGCCACGGCCTCGATGCCGCCTGGCTGTGCACGCCGAGCCGAGTACGCGGCGTACCCGACAAGTGGAACACCATGGGCGCCTGGCTGCGATCTCGGCTGCCGCCGGAAGCGGAACCCGAGCTCCTCCTGCGCGAGGGCAGGATCGTGTATCAGGACGGGACAATTCTTCGCACCGAGGATCCCTATCGGCAGCACGTGTTCGTGTGGTTCCACAGGGAGCTCCGTGACGAGCCCGAGGTTCCTGGCGAGTTGCGCGTGTTGCACCGTGACGAGCGACTCGTCGTCGTCGACAAGCCGCCCTTCCTGTCGACGATTCCGCGAGGTCGGCACATCCGTCAGAGCGCGGTCGTGAAACTGCGCGAACTCCTCGCGCTCCCCAAGCTCACTCCCGCGCACCGGCTCGACCGGGTGACCTCGGGGTTGCTCGTACTCACCACCGAACAGCGCTGGCGGGGCCCCTACCAGACGCTGTTCCAAGAGCGTGCAGTCGAAAAGGTCTACCGCGCTGTCGCTCATCTGCGCTCAGATCTCGAGCTTCCCACTGTCGTCGAGAACCACATCCGCAAGGAACACGGCGTGATGCAGGCGGAAGTCGCACCGGACCTTGTACCGAACGCACGTACCCTCATCGATCTCGAAACTGACCTCGGCAACGACTTCGGAATCTACCGGCTCAGTCCGACAACCGGACGGACTCACCAGCTGCGACTGCATCTGAACGGCCTCGGCATCCCGATCGTCGGTGACCCGCTGTACCCTGCGCCGACGGAAACAGACATCGATGATTTCTCGTCACCTCTGCAGTTGCTCGCGTGCGAACTTGAATTTATCGACCCCGTAGACGGTCTCCCCCGCCGATTCCACAGCGCTCGACAGTTTCCAATCGTCTGAACAGTCAGTTCATCTGAACAGTCAGTCCCGCAGGTACATCAGCATGGGCGTGCCCTGCCCCTGGAACATGCGGTCGACGCCGGGTAGGTCGCTTCCGGCAAGATCCCCCGCCGGCACACCGGCCGGGCAATACACCACGGCAAATCCGCCAACCTCACCGGCAGACGACGCGACGAATTCGAAGCAGCCCGAGCTCGTCATTCCTGTCTCGACGAGCGTGGAGTCGCCGTACACCGAGGAGAGTGTCGGGAGTGCAACCGTCTGGCAGTCGCCGTCGGCGCACCAGGTCCCGTTGATTCCGTCTGCGCGCGGGACAAGTGCTGCGCTCACCGCGTCCGTCTCGGCGATGAGCCTCTCCCAGGCTTCGCGTAGCTGCGCAGCGGTTGCCGCGGGATCGTCGAGGAGTGCCTCCGCCTCATCGGCCGTCGCTGTGAGCCCCTCGGCAAGGGTTGCCTCGTCACGGTTCCAAGCGTCGTCCGCGACCGCACGTGCTGCCGACACCGCCTCGGTCAGACCCGTGCGGACCTCACCCAGTACCGCAGAGTCGAGCTCGGCAATATCGGCGACGATCAGTGCTTTCGCATCGGCGAGTTCGTTCGTCGCCGCAATGATTTGGTCGCGGTCAGCGTCGATCTCGGCAACACCAGAGAGTTCACGCGGGTCTGCGAGGTCCCGGGGCTCAATGGCCGCAGCGGCGTCGAGGTGATTCCTCGCAGACGCGAGGAGCTCCGAGTCGGCCACAGAACCATTCTCCGCATCGGCGAGCGCCAACTCCCCCTCATCCAGACTGACCTGCAGAGAATCCCAGGCCTCCTCGTACGCGGTCGCGGCACGGGAGTGCTCGGCAACCGCCCGATCCCGGTCAGCGGACTGGGAGGTGAACAGCCAAAACGCAACACCCGCCGCGGCCAGAAGCACTGCGAGCACCCCGACGATGATCCAGGGCAGTGCCGCACCGCGCCGCCGTGGCTGCTGAGGTGTGGCAGTGGGCGGACCCTCCGGACGCCAGTTCTGCGGCGGGAGTCCCTGCGACGGTGCACCCGCGGGAACACCCTCTCCACCCGCAGGATGGATAGGCGATCCCTGCGGGTCATACTGCGGTGATGGTCCCTGCGGCGGGATCCCCTGCGGCTGCGGCTGCGCATCGCCGGGCGGTTGTCCGGTGCTCATGGCACCAGCGTATCCGCGAGCACCGAGTTTGGATACTCACCGGTACTCGAGCAACCGCTTGCGCGGTCACTCACAGAACTAATGAGCGGCCGCGTTCCAGTTCGCGCCGCGCCCCACCTGCACCTCGAGCGGCACCGAGAGTTCCGCCGCGCCAGACATTTCTTCACGCACGATCCGCTCGAGCTCATCCCACTCACCGGCGGCGACCTCGAACATCAGTTCATCATGGATCTGCAGCAGCATGCGCGAGGACATCGACGCCTCGCGCATTCGCCGCTCGATCTGGATCATCGCAAGCTTCATAATGTCTGCAGCGGACCCCTGGATCGGCGCGTTGAGCGCGGCTCGCTCGGCGTTCTCCCTCAAGATCCGGTTCGGGCTCGCGAGGTCCGGGAACGGGCGTCGACGTCCAAAGATCGTCTCGGTGAACGTGTCTCGTTTCGCCTGGTCCACCACCGAACGGAGATAATCGCGCACCCCACCGAAGCGCTCGAAGTAGTCCAACATGAGTTGCTTCGCCTCGGCAGCGGGGATGCCCAGCTGCTTCGAAAGCCCGAAGGCGGAAAGCCCGTAGGCCAAGCCGTACGACATCGCCTTCACCTTCGCGCGCATCTCGCCCGTCACCTTTGCCGGTTCAACCCCGAAAATGCGTGAGCCGACGAAGCGGTGCAGATCCTCGCCGGCATTGAATGCCTCGATCAACCCCGCATCTTCAGAAAGATGCGCCATGATGCGCATCTCGATCTGCGAGTAGTCCGCCGTCATGAGCGTTTCGAATTCCGGTGCGTGGATGAAGCCCTCGCGAATCCGACGCCCCTCCTCCGAGCGCACGGGAATGTTTTGAAGGTTCGGGTCGGTGGACGCCAGTCTGCCGGTACTGGCGCCGGTCTGCAGGAAGGTCGTGTGAATTCGCCCGTCCTCCGCCACCGCTTTGATGAGCGTTTCCACCATCTGCCGGAGTTTGTTGGCATCGCGATGCGCGAGGAGCGCGTCGAGGAACGGGTGAGGTTTCTTCGTCTGGAGGTCAGCGAGCGCCGCCGCATCAGTCGTGTACCCGCTCTTCGTCTTCCGAGTTTTCGGCATGTCGAGGGTGTCGAAGAGCACCTCCTGAAGCTGCTTCGGTGAGGACAGATTCACCTCGCGCCCGCCGATCGCGTCGAAAGCTTGTTGTTGCAGCTCCGCGACACGAGCCTGCAGCTCCGCTGCGTGCGCCTCAAGCAGGGGGCGATCGATTTGCACGCCGCGCTCTTCGAGCGCGGCGAGCACTGGGATCAGGGGGAGTTCGATGTCGCGGTAGATGTCGCTCGTGCGCGACTGGAACCGATCTCGGATCACAGCTTCCGTGCGGAACAGGTACCAGGCAAGCGCCGCCGAATCGGAGCTGCCCGCCTCGTCCGGAACGAGCTGATTCGGGTCTCCCTCCGGAATCTGCTCGCCCAAGAAGCGAAGCGTTGCCTCGCCGATGCTTTTCTCCGGGGTCGCCGGCCGAAGAAGCCAAGCCGCGATGAGGGCGTCACCGTCGATCCCACCAATACGTGCCCCTGCGGCTCGAGCCGTCGCGATCTGTTGCTTCGCGTCGAAGAAAACCTTTGGGGCGTCGGAGGCGAGCCAGCGTTCGAACGAGGCGTAATCCCGGCCGCCCGGCTGCCACTGGATGAGAACCGAGGCATCGGCGGTCGACACCCCCGCTTCGAATCCCTCACCGACGCGAGCGATGCACACGGCGGGCCGATCGATCTTCGACAGCCAATCCCCGAGTTCCTCGTCGAGCAGCTGTTTGGCTGCCGGACGCTCCGGCACGAGCGAGACCGCGCTCGTGCCGCCCACCGGCACCTCCGCTCCCGCGAGCTTGCCCACGCGCTGCAGCAGTGTGCGGAATTCCAGCTTGGCGAAGACCTGCTGCACGGCTGACATGTCGATCTCACCGCGTTTGAGGTCGTCCAACTCGACATCGAGTTCAACGTCGCGCACCAGACGATTGAGCCGTCGGTTCCGTTCCGCAAGGTGCGCGTGCTCGCGCAGGCTCTCGCCGACCTTCCCACCGATCTCGTCCTGCCTCCGCAGGATCTCTTCGAGCGACCCGAACTGGTTGATCCACTTCACCGCGGTCTTCTCACCCACCCGCGGAATTCCAGGCAGGTTATCGCTCGTCTCACCGACGAGCGCGGCAATCTCGGGATACTGCTCGGGCCTCACACCGTAGCGCTCCATCACTTTCTCAGCGTCGTAGCGCGTGAGCTCGCTCACTCCCTGCTTCGAAGGGTAGAGCAGGGTGACACGATCATCGACTAACTGAATGGTGTCGCGATCTCCGCTGACGACGAGCACCCGATAGCCGTGCTGGGCGCCTCGCGTCGCGAGCGTCGCCAGAATGTCGTCGGCCTCGTAGTTCTCCTTTTCAAGAGTGCGGATGCCCATGGCATGCAGTGCCTCCTGGAGGAGTGGGACCTGGCCGCGAAACTCGACCGGTGTTTCGGCTCGGGTGCCCTTGTATTCCGGGTATTCCTCGGTGCGGAAGGAGAAGCGCGAGATATCGAACGCGACGGCGAGTGCGTCCGGCTGCTCATTGTTGAGCAGGTTGATGAGCATCGCGATGAAGCCGTGAATGGCGTTCGTGTGCTGCCCCGTCTGCGTTTGGAAACTGTCGACCGGGAGCGCATAAAACGCTCGGAAGGCCAGCGAGTGGCCGTCGATGATCATGAGGGTAGGCTGAGGATTCGACACAGGGCAAGCCTACAAGCCGCCGCCGACTGCGCACAGGATGGGGAGCATGACGGACACAAACGAGACCGCCGCGGGAAGGAAAGGTCCCGGGATCGACTTCATCCGCGAACGCGGGCTCGGCGCACTGGCAGACCGGATGGGGATCGAGATGGTGGAGTTCGACGCATCCCGGGCAGTCGCAACCATGCCGGTCGACGGGAACACGCAACCGATCATGCTGCTCCACGGCGGCGCCTACGTCGTGCTCGGCGAGACCCTCGGGTCGATGCACGCGAACTTCTTCGCGCCACAGGGGTTCGTCGCGGTCGGCATCGACATCAACGCCACGCACACCAATTCTGCGACGCAGGGGCTCGTGACGGGCGTCTGCGTGCCGCTCAAGCTCGGACGCAGCCTCGCCGTTCACGAAATCGTCATCAGCGATGAGCGGGGCGAGCGCTGTTCTACCGTGCGCATCACGAACTATTACCGTCCCCACCCCTGACGAGGGCGGGTCCCACGCGCGCTCGACCTCGAAGCCGCCGGATCCGTCGCCAAGAATGTGCCCGGAATGCACTGCAGCCCGGGACCCCTTCACGGGTCTCCCGGGCTGCAGTGGCTCCAGGCCTCAGTCCTTCTTCGGCCCGAGCTGGTCGATAATCGTCTTCGCCACGTCCTGCATCGTCAAGCGGCGATCCATCGAAGCCTTCTGGATCCAGCGGAAGGCCTCGGGCTCAGTGAGCCCCATCTTGTCGTTCAGAATCCCCTTCGCACGATCGACCAGCTTGCGGGTCTCGAAGCGCTCCGCAAGGTCTGAAACCTCGTTCTCGAGCGCGACGATCTGCTGGAAGCGCGACAGCGCGATCTCAATCGCCGGGATGAGATCTGCGGGGGTGAAGGGCTTCACGACGTAGGCCAGCGCACCCGCCTCGCTCGCACGCTCCACCAGCTCCCGCTGGCTGAACGCCGTCAACAGCACAACCGGAGCGATGTGATCTTTATTGATCTGCTCGGCCGCGGAAATGCCGTCGAGCTTCGGCATCTTCACGTCCATCACGACCAGATCCGGTCGCAGTTCCTCGACCAGCCGCACCGCCTCTTCACCGTCTCCGGCCTCACCGACGACGTCGTATCCGTTGTCGCGAAGGGTCTCGACGATATCGAGGCGGATCAGGGACTCGTCCTCCGCGACGACGACACGACGCGGGACGTTCGATGCAGCACTCTGGTCATTCACTCCTTCAGTCTACGGTATTCACGAAACCGCGTTCGCTGTCAGAGAGCATCCGGGGGCGGGCCGACGCCTGGAAGTGGCAGGGGACGGCCTCCGCCTGCGCTAAGGTGGACTCTGTTCCGCACACCGACCCGATTCTTCGGACCGATGAACGGAAAGAGGTAACAAAGCACACGCCGGATTGGTGGAATTGGCAGACACGGCGCACTCAAAATGCGCTGCCGAAAGGTGTGCGGGTTCGAGTCCCGCATCCGGCACCGAAGTTATCGTGCCGAGCCGATGGCTCGGCACCCAACGTTTCCATGCGGATCCGGCTTGCAGGCCGGATTCAGACGAAGACTTTTCCGCGCCCCACCGTGTGCTTTCGCGGCCCCGCCTCCGGCAACTGCCCGGTCGCCTCACCCATCCGATGAATGCGCAGCGTGTTCGTCGTCCCGACCACCCCTGGAGGCGACCCCGCAATGATCAGCACCTTCTCGCCAAGCTCCGCACGATCATGCTCGAGCAACACCTCATCAACCTGCGCGAACATCTCGTCCGTGCTCCCCACCCGCTCAACCTCGTAGCTGCGCGCACCCCAGGTCAACTCCATCCGCCGCCGCGTCGCCGCATCAGGAGTAAACCCGATGATCGGGATGGGCCGCCGTAACCGCGACATCCGCCGCACCGTATCCCCAGACTCCGTGAACACGCAAATGTAACGCGCACCGATGAAATCGGCGACCTCCGCCGCCGCGACCGTCAACGCGCCACCCTGCGTCCGCGGCTCCGCACCAAGCGGCTCGATCCGATCGAGAGCGTGATCCTCGGTCGCTTCGATAATCCTGGCCATCGTGGCGACCGCCTCCACCGGGTACGCACCCACGCTCGTCTCACCCGACAGCATGACCGCGTCCGCGCCGTCGAGCACCGCGTTCGCGCAGTCCGACGCCTCCGCACGGGTGGGCCGCGCGTTCTCGATCATCGATTCAAGCACCTGCGTCGCGACGATCACCGGCTTCGCGTTCCGCCTGGCGAGCGCAATCGCCTCCGTCTGCACGAGCGGTACGCGCTCCAAAGGTAACTCGACGCCCAAGTCTCCCCGGGCAACCATGATCCCGTCGAAGGCGTCGACAATCTCCTCGAGATGCTCGACCGCCTGCGGCTTTTCGATCTTCGCGATCACCGGCAGCCGAATACCCTCTTCCGCCATGATCGCGTGCACCCGGGTAATGTCTGCCGCATCCCGCACAAACGACAGAGCAATGTAGTCGACGCCAAGCTTCAGCGCCCACCGCAGATCCTGTTCATCCTTCTCAGAAAGTGCGGGCACATTGACGGCTACACCCGGGAGGTTAATGCCCTTATTGTTCGAAACCACCCCACCGATCTCAACCTCGGTCACCACGGTGTCCGCTGTCACCCGCACCGCACGCAACATCACCTTGCCATCGTCGACAAGGAGCGGATCGCCCGGCCGCACGTCCCCCGGCAGCCCCTTATGAGTGGTCCCACAGATCGTGCCGTCCCCGAGGATGTCGCGGGTGGTGATCGAAAACTCGTCACCCTCCTCAAGCGTGTACGGTCCGCCCTCGAACTTCCCGAGTCGGATCTTCGGCCCCTGCAGATCGGCGAGTACCGCGATCGGGCGGCCCACCTCCGCCTCAGCGTTCCGAATATTGCGGTAGATGCCCTCGTGCACGTTATACGTGCCGTGCGACATGTTCAACCGTGCGACATTCACCCCCGCACGGATCAGATCAAGGGTGTGGTCGTAGCTGGAGACCGCTGGGCCCCAGGTGGCGACAATCTTCGCGTGACGCATACGGTTTCCTTAGGTCTCAGCAGTCGGGTGATGATCAGTTGCGCAGGGGCATCTCCACCGGAGCGTCGTCCGCGGGAGTCTCAGTTCCACGCCCGCCTCGGTCGATCACGTGGTGGAATTCTTCCGGGTCGGCGGTTTCTACGAGCACCGCATTTGTCGGGTTGGTCCGCCCTGGCAGGTAGACGCTCGTCTCGAGCCCAACGTGTCGCCTGCTCTGGATAATGATCAGCACGACGCCGAGCACCACGGCGAGGAGGGCGGTCAGCACGTTGGTGCGCAGGCCGAGGATGATGAGGCTCGGGTCCACGCGCAGCGACTCGGTGAAGGCTCTGCCGATCCCGTACCAGATCAGGTACAGTGCGAAGAACTTCCCCCAGCGTGGCCGCCAGCGCCGCTCGATCGCGAGCAGCACCAGAATGCCAATAATGTTCCACAGCCCCTCGTACAGGAAGGTCGGATGGAACAGGGTCCCCTCGGGCAAGCCGATGGGGAAGGCGGGGTTCGAGGAGTCGATCTCCAGGCCCCACGGCAGCGTGGTCGGTCCGCCGAAGAGTTCATGGTTGAACCAGTTTCCGAGGCGTCCGATCGCCTGGGCGAGGAGCAACCCGGGCACGAGCGCGTCGGCAAAGGAGAAGAAGCGGATACCGGTCAATCGTGATGCGATGAACACGCCGACGGCTCCGCCCAGCAACGCACCGAATATCGCGATTCCACCGTTCCAGAACGCAAATATTTCGAGCGGATTCTTTCCGGGGCCAAAGTAGTCACTCCAGTGCGAGAGCACGTGGTACAGACGCGCTCCGATGATCCCGAGAACGAGGCTCCAGACGATGAAGTCGAGAACGGCTCCGCGTTCCGCGCCACGCGCTGAGAGGCGTCGCCCCGTCCAGATCCCAGCCAGGATGATGCCCAGGATGATGCAAAGTGCGTAAACGTAGATCCGCAGTGGCCCGATCTGGAAGAACTGGATGTCGGGGCTGGGGATGCTCGACGGGAGAATCATTCACTCCTCTTTCACCGGCGCCTGATGCTCCGGAACCTGCTGGGTGTGCCGCTCTAAGCGGCGGACGGGTCAATCCTAACTGGCTGCGCTTAACGGATGGTTCCCGCGGCAATCGCTCGCACAGTTTCGGCGAGTTTGTCGACCCCGCCGTCTCGCAGCGCACGCACGAATGCGGTACCGACGATGGCGCCGTCAGCGTACTCGAGGGTGGTTGACACCTGCTCAGCATTCGAAATCCCGATCCCTACACAGGCGAGCACCTCCCCCTGCTGACGAAGACGGGCAGTGAGTGCACGCGCGGCTTCGTCGAGCTCCTGCCGCTCACCGGTGATACCCATCGTCGACACGGTGTACACGAAGCCCGTGGAAGCCCCAACCACCAGGCCGAGACGCGCGTCCGTCGAGCTCGGGGCGGCCAGGAAGACCCTGTCGAGGCCGTACTGTTCGCTCACCGAGATCCAGTCCTCCGCGACCTCGGGAGTGATGTCTGGAGTGATGAGCCCGGCACCGCCGGCTGCGGCGAAGTCAGACGCGAAACGTTCCAGCCCGTACTGCAGGACCGGGTTCCAGTAGGTCATGACGAGCACCGGCACATCGACGGCGTCACGCACTCGACGAACCGCCTCGAAAACATCGCTGAACCGGAAGCCGTTCATCAGTGCCGTCTGCGTCGCCTCCTGAATGACGGCACCATCCATCACGGGGTCCGAATAGGGAATACCGAGCTCGATGACGTCGACACCGTTGCGTGCCATCGCGATGGCCGCAGCGATGCTCGTGTCGAGGTCGGGGAAGCCAACCGGGAGATACCCGACGAGCGCACCCTTACGGTCCACTTGTGCGGCGCGGATCGCCGCGGCCACCTCAGATCTCTGCGCAGTCACGCGTCCGCCTCCGAGTTCTCGTCGAGCAGGCCGAAGTAGCGGCCAGCAGTTGTCATGTCCTTGTCCCCGCGCCCAGACAGGCTGACCGCGATGATCCCGTCGGGACCGAGTTCGCGTCCGATCCGGAGCGCACCGGCGAGCGCGTGAGCGGATTCGATGGCCGGAATGATGCCCTCGGTCTGACTGAGAAGTCGAAGCGCCTGCATCGCCTCGTCGTCGGTCGCGGGGATGTATTCAGCGCGACCGATGTCCGCGAGCCATGCGTGTTCAGGGCCCACACCCGGGTAGTCGAGCCCCGCGGAGATCGAGTGCGATTCGAGCGTCTGCCCGTCCTCGTCCTGCATGAAGAGGGTCCGCGCACCGTGCAGAATTCCCGGGCGCCCCCGTTCAATGGCCGCGGCGTGGCGGGTCGTGTCAATCCCATCCCCAGCGGCCTCGACGCCGAAGAGTCGCACGTCCGGGTCGTCCAGGAAAGCGTCGAACATCCCGATCGCGTTCGATCCCCCGCCAACGCAGGCCACAACGGCATCGGGAAGCCTTCCGGTGCGGTCGAGCAGCTGGGCTCGCGCTTCCTCAGAGATGATCTTCTGGAAATCACGCACCATCGCCGGGAATGGGTGCGGCCCAGCCGCAGTGCCGAAAATGTAGTTGGTCCGCTCGACGCTCGCGACCCAGTCGCGGTACGCCTCATTAATCGCGTCCTTGAGCGTACGAGAACCGGTCTCAACCGCGACAACCTCCGCACCAAGCAACCGCATGCGCGCGACGTTCAGCGCCTGTCGCTCGGTATCGACGGCTCCCATGTACACGGTGCACTCAAGCCCCAGCAGTGCGGCAGCTGTGGCGGTGGCAACCCCGTGCTGGCCGGCGCCCGTTTCCGCGATCACCCGGGTCTTGCCGAGCCTGCGAGTGAGCAGCGCCTGTCCGAGGACATTGTTAATCTTGTGCGATCCAGTGTGGTTGAGATCTTCGCGTTTGAGGAAGACACGCGCGCCGCCCGCATGCTCAGCAAACCGCGGAACCTCGGTGAGCGGTGACGGTCGCCCGGCGTAGTCGCGCAGCAGACTGTCGAGTTCGTCCTGGAAGGCGGGGTCCACCTTCGCATCTTCGTATGCGGCAGTGAGCTCGTCGATCGCGGCGATGAGCGATTCCGGCATGTATCTGCCGCCGAAGTCTCCGAAGTATGGGCCGTGCTGGTCCCGGAGTGACTGGGTCATCTCACACCTGCTGTCTCCCGGATGGCCGGTCGGGGCCGCCCGGGCATCGAAATGGTTCAGACGCTCAGATAGCTGGAGAGCGTCGCGATGGGGTCGTTGGTCACGAGCGCTTCGCCGACGAGCACCGCGTCGGCACCCGCGTCGCGATACCGCTGGACGTCGCTCAATTCCAGCACCGCCGACTCGGCGACCCTGATCACACCGGCGGGAATCTGGTCGGCGACACGGCCGAAAAGCTCCCGGTCGAGGTCGAACGTCGTGAGATCGCGGGCATTGACCCCGATGAGTTCAGCACCGAGGTCGACGGCGCGGGCCACCTCCTCGTCGGAGTGGGCTTCCACGAGCGGTGTCATCCCGAGGTCGCGGGTAAACGCGTAGAGCCTCGCGAGGGTGTCTTGGGGCAGAGCCGCCACGATGAGCAGCACAAGATCAGCCCCGGCGGCCCGGGCCTCGAGGATCTGATACTCCTCACCGATGAATTCCTTGCGGAGCACGGGAATGCTCACGGCTTTGCGGACTGCCTCGAGATCCGCGAGGGATCCCTTGAATCGTCGCTGTTCCGTGAGCACGCTCACCACACTCGCACCGCCGGCCTCGTACTGGGCCGCGAGCTGTTGCGGTTCAGGAATGTCGGCGAGATCGCCTCGCGACGGACTCGCACGCTTCACCTCAGCGATGACCTTGATGTGGTCGGCAGGAGCGAGGGCGGCAAGCGCGTCGAGCGCCGGCGTGCGGGCGAGTGCCTCGGCCTCGACCTGAGCATACGGGCGGGCCTCTCGGCGGGTCGCTGCGTCTTCCAGTGACCCGGCGAGCAGTTCGTTTAACACCCTAGTCGTGAGACTTAGTGGCGAATCGAGGTCCGTTCACCCCGAGGCCGGCCTTCGCGAGGATCCATCCGAGAATCGCACCCACCAGAACCACGCCTGCGCAGATCCACACCGCAGTGTGCATGTGCAGGAAGAAGAAGACGGTTCCGGCGGCGATGCCGAGCAGCATCACAATCACCGAAGTCCACGCCGCGGGCGAATCTCCGTGACCGGGGTCTCCGTGCTGGGTACTCATGAATCTCCTCTGAACCGAAACGGGTGCTTCAAGCCTACCGGATATCGTCGCTCGGATCGTCGCCCTCGCTCAGCGCGTCCCAGTCGGAGATCCGATCGGGCTTTGCGGGGTCGACTCGGCGAGTGTCCGAGTCGTACTTGCGGCCCGCCGCCGCCCAGCGGCCTGCCGTGACGAGAACGACCGCTCCGAGTGCCACGGCGAGCACGCCGGCTACGGCGCACACGTACCCCCACATCGACATTTCCATCCAGACGATGGAGGATCCACTCCCGCCACTTAAGCCAGTGATCTCCGTGACTCTGCCGACGAGGGCGGAGGTCGGGTCAGCGAGCACACCGATCGCGAGTGCCGCGGTGCCTGCCCCGAGCAGGGCGACGAGTGCACCGAGAATGCGACGAAACACCGGCCCGGCTATCGCGAGCGCGAGCGCGGCAGCGATCAGCGCGATCGCGACCGGGGAGAGCGCCGCGTTCACGTCGTGCCCCGTCACCGTCTCGAGCGAATGTGTGTCGGCGAGCATGAAGGAAATCCACGTCTGCGAGCCGGCACCGAGCGCGACCGCACCGGCAAGTGCGATTCCGGCCAGGGCGACCGGCTTGACCCGCACCTTAGGCACCGCCGAGTTCGCGCAGAGAGTTGGCGATCGCAATCGCCCGCAGCGGCGCTGCCGCCTTGCTGCGGCACTCGGCATCCTCGGTTTCGGGTACCGAATCCGCGACGATACCGGCACCCGCCTGCACCATTGCGACCCCGTTTCTGATGGTTGCCGTGCGAATCGCGATTGCGAGATCCGCCGCACCGCCGAGACCGAAGTACCCGACGAATCCCCCATACACGCCGCGTTGCACCGGCTCGAGCTCGTCAATGATCTGCAGGGCTCGTGGTTTAGGCGCGCCCGAAAGCGTCCCCGCGGGGAACGTGGAGCGGAAAACATCGACAGGATTGCATTCGGGGCGCACGCGGCCCTCCACTGTCGACACGATGTGCATGATGTGGCTGAATCGCTCGATTCGCATGAATTCGGTCACCTCGACAGAATCGGGCTCGCACGCCCGCAGCAGGTCATTGCGCGCGAGATCGACAAGCATGAGGTGCTCCGCGCGCTCCTTCTCATCCGCCAGCAGGTCTCGTTCGTGCTGACGGTCCTCTTCAACGGTTTCCCCGCGGGGTCGCGAACCCGCGATCGGGTGCGTCAGCACGTGCCCGGACTCTTGCACGGTCACGAGAGCTTCCGGGCTTGATCCGACGACGGAGAAGGGGGCACCATCCCTATCCACCAACTGCAGCAGGTAGAGATACGGGCTCGGGTTGAGGTGACGAAGCACCCGATACACGTCAAGCGGGTCCGCCGAGCACTCCTGGTCGAAGCGCTGCGACGGTACCACCTGGAATACGTCGCCGTCGACGATGTGCTGCTTCGCGACCTCGACCGAGGCCATGAACTCGGGCGTCGTGGTGAGCCGGAGCGGATCGGGGAGCGCACCGCGGTCGAGGGTGCCGAGCGGGGTCGGTGCCGGCGCGGCCAGCGCCTCCTGCAGCGCATCCAGCCGGACCTGCGCGTCCGCCCACTGCTCGTCGGCACTGCGTTCGTCATCGGTGAGCACGTTCGCGAGCAGTGCCACGGATCCCTCGCGATGATCGATCACAACGAGCTCAGATACGAAGCTCAGCCCCTGTGTGGGCAGGTCCGGACCCTCAGACGGTCCGTTGCCAAGCCGTTCGAACTCTCGCACGGTTTCCCACCCGAGGTACCCGACGAACCCGCTCGCGAGCGGAGGCAGGCCGGGGATCTGCGGGGATCGCCAGCGTTCGTACACGGCCCGAAGCGCTTCGACCGGGGCGAGGCCGCCGACGCCGCCCGGGAGGAGTCTCGCTTCATCAATGCCTCGGTCCGACGGTGTCCAGCACGCCCGACCGTCCCGCTCCCCCAGCACGCCGAAGCTCCCCGCGCCGACGAAGCTGAAGCGCGTCCAGACGCCCCCCTGCTCCGCGGACTCCAGTAGAAAGGTGCCGGTCCTCGACCCCGCCACCTTGCGATAGATACTCACCGGGGTGTCGGCGTCGGTGAAGACCTCGCGACATACGGGAACAACGGCTTGCGCGGTGCGCGCGGACTCGAAATCGGCGCGCGAAGTGGTCAGTGTCACCGTCTTAGCCTACCGCGCTCGCAGGGACACGCTGGGGCGTCAATTCGAAGTCAATCTGCTTCAGGGTCGCCGAGCAGTGCCGCAATCTCACGATCTGTGAAACAGGTGCGCGTGCCGGTATGGCAGGCTGCCCCGAGCTGCACGACTCGGACGAGCAGCGTATCGGCGTCGCAGTCCATCGCCACGCTCCGCACGTACTGCCGGTGTCCCGAGGTGTCGCCCTTGCGCCAATATTCGCCGCGGGAGCGAGACCAGAACGTCACTCTCCCTGAGGTGAGCGTGCGCCGCACAGCCTCCCGGTCCATCCACGCCAGCATGAGCACATCCCTCGACTCGTCGTCCTGGATGATCGCGGGAATCAGGCCCGATTCATCGAACTTGAGCGTTTCGGGGACCGGATCGACCATGGTCATGATCCCTCACCCCGTGGCTCGGCCGCGCGTATCGTGTGACCGGCCTCGGCGAGCGCCTGCTTCACCTCACCCACGGTGAACGTGCCATCGTGAAAGACGGATGCGGCGAGCACGGCATCGGCTCCAGCGTCGATCGCTGGCGCGAAATGTTCCAGCTTTCCTGCGCCGCCGGAGGCGATCAGCGGGACCTCGGCGATCGCGCGTACGGCGCGAGTGAGTTCCAGATCGTAGCCAGCGAGTGTGCCGTCTGCATCCATTGAGTTGACAAGCAGCTCACCGACGCCGCGCTCAACCGCCTCACGACACCACTCGAGCGCGTCAAGGTCGGTCTCCCGTTTGCCCCCGTGCGTGGTCACCACGAAACCAGACGGCATCCGCTCACTCCGCTTCACGTCGAGCGAGAGCACCAGCACTTGAGCGCCGAAACGGTCGGCGATCTCGCCGATCACGGCGGGGCGAGCGATCGCGCCGCTATTGATCCCGACCTTATCCGCACCGACCTCGAGCAGTCGTGCGACGTCTTCCACCGTGCGAACCCCGCCGCCGACGGTGAGCGGAATGAACACCTGCTCGGCCGTGCGCTGCACCATGTCGTACGTTGTCGAGCGATCGTCGACCGTCGCCGTCACGTCGAGGAATGTGAGCTCATCCGCTCCCTGCTCCGCGTAGCGCGCCGCGAGTTCCACCGGGTCTCCGGCATCGCGCAGATTGAGAAAGTTCACGCCCTTCACGACACGGCCGTCCGCGACATCGAGGCAGGGGATCACCCGAACTGCGGTGGTCATCTGGTCTCCCTTCTACAGTCGTGCCGCGTGGATCGCGGTCACAAGAATCGCTCGCGCACCGAGGTCGTCGAGTCGGTCCATGACCTTGTTCGCCTCATTCGCGGGAACCATGACACGTACGGCAACCCAGTCCTCGTCCTTCAGCGGCGAGACCGTGGGAGACTCGATGCCGCCGGCAATCGCGGTCGCCTCCTCGAGGCAGGCGATCGGCAGATCGTAATCCATGAGCACGTACTTGCGTGCCACCAACACCCCGCGCAGACGGCGCAGCAGCCGCGCCGCGCCGGGGTGATTCGTAGGCCCGCCAATAAGCACCGCAGTTGAATCGAGGATGACAGGCCCGAAGATTTCGAGCCCAGCCGCGCGGAGTGTCGCACCGGTCGACACGACATCCGCGACCGCATCGGCGACACCAAGCTGCACGGCGGATTCAACGGCACCGTCGAGTTTGACGAGGATCGCCTCGACTCCGCGTGCGCGCAGGAAGTCGTCCACGAGTTTCGGGTAACTGGTCGCAACTCGTTTGCCGGCGAGATCGTCGATGCTCGTCACGTCGCTCCCCTCGGGCGCTGCGAAGCGGAACGTGGAATCCGCAAAGTCGAGCGCCTCGATCTCAGTCGCATCGGATCCGGAGTCGAGCAGGAGGTCGCGGCCGGTGATGCCGACGTCGAGTGCGCCGGACCCCACATAGGTGGCGATGTCGCGGGGCCTGAGGTAGAAGAATTCGACGTCGTTGGGTCCGTCTGCGTGAACGAGCTTTCGACTGTCTCGGCGGCCGGAGTAGCCGGCCTCGGTGAGCATCTCTGCAGCGATCTCTGAGAGCGAGCCCTTGTTGGGAACGGCAATGCGCAGCATGTTTCGGTGGGAATCCTTCCGTGACGGTCGGGGGCGCCGACCAGAGTGTGGTGTCAGCGGCGAGCGTCGGCGGGCGGGCGGGCCCGTGCGCCGACGCTAGAGATGCGTGTACACGTCCTTGAGCGTCAACCCCTTGGCCAGCATGAGCACTTGCAGGTGGTAGAGCAGCTGGCTGATCTCTTCGGCGCACGCCTCGTCCGATTCGTACTCGGCCGCCATCCAGACCTCTGCCGCTTCCTCGACAATTTTCTTACCGATAGCGTGGACGCCCGCGTCAAGGCGTGCGACAGTGTCGCTGCCTGCGGGCCGGGTCGCGGCCTTTTCACTCAGCTCGGCGAACAGCTCGTCGAAAGTCTTCACGGGTCTACACTACCCTCTGCCGTCAGTGCGCGTGCACGGCAGCGGCGCTGCGCAGCTCGGCAATCCGGTCCTCCGGAATGCCTCCGTAGACGGCCGAGCCGGCAACAAAGGTGTCGGCGCCTGCCTCGGCTGCGAGGCCGATCGTGTTCACGGTGATTCCACCATCCACCTGTAACCAGAGATCCAGACCGAGCCGCGCCTTTGCTTCGGCAAAACGCCGCAGCTTCGGCATCATGTCCGGCATGAACGACTGGCCGCCGAACCCCGGCTCGACAGTCATGACGAGCACCTGATCGAATTCAGGAAGTAGATCGAGATAGGGCTCGGGGTCGGTGCCGGGCTTCAACGCGATCCCTGCCCGCGCCCCGATCTCCCTGAGTCGACGAGCGAGCGCGACCGGATCCGACGCCGCTTCCGCGTGAAACGTCACCGAATACGCTCCGAGCTCGGCATACCCGGGAGCCCAACGGTCCGCGTCGGCAATCATCAGGTGCACATCCAGAGGGATCGGCGAAACCGCCTGAATACGCTCAACGACTGGCGGCCCCATCGTGAGGTTTGGAACGAAATGATTGTCCATGACATCGACGTGGACGAGATCAGCGGAACGGATCGCCTCCAATTCGGCCTGGAGGTTCACGAAGTCTGCGGACAGAATACTCGGATTGATGCGCTGCGCGGTCACCCTTCAAGCCTACGCGAGCGCCGGCACCGCTCGGGACCGCGGGGGCGGCGATGCGTCAGCGCCGTGCGAGCAGAGCGATGAACATCGCATCGGTGCCGTGCCGGAGCGGCCACAGCTGCGCACTGAGATTCTCCCCTGCGAGGTCGAGGGGAATGCGCGCCACCGCCGCGACGGCCTCGCGCGCGTCGATCTCCACGAGCTCTGGGCGGCGACGCAGAACCCGGTCGACGACCATCCGTGTCTCGGCGAGGTGCGGCGAGCACGTGACGTACGCCAGCAGCCCTCCCTCGGCCACATGGTCGGCCGCGGCACCGAGCAGTTCGTCCTGCAGCGTAGTGAGCTCCGGGAGATCAGCGGGACGCTTGCGCCATCGCGCCTCCGGCCGCCGGCGGAGCGCACCGAGACCAGAGCAGGGCGCATCGACCAAGATCCGGTCGAACCGCACCTCCGACCCCCCGTAGGCGGCGGCTTCTCTGCCGTCGTGGCACACGACCTCGACCGCCGCCGATACGGGCTCGACGGCCCGGCGCACGAGAGCGGCCCGATGTTCCGCGACCTCATTCGCGCGCAGGCTCGCCCCCGCGGCGAGCGCCTCGGCCCCGAGGAGCGCGGACTTTCCGCCCGGCCCAGCGCAAAGATCGAGCCAACGCTCGCCGGCTCGCACGGGCCGGCTGCGCGAGAGGACGAGCGCCGCGAGCTGAGATCCCTGGTCTTGCACTCGCGCGAGCCCACCGGGGGCGAGCGCTTCGATCGCGCGCACTGGATCTCCGCCGGAGAGTTCGAGTCCCGCGGGAGACGGGCCAGTGACGGTGACCTTTGCTCCCGCTGCGGTGGCGCGCTCGGCCGCGCCCTCGGGGTCGGTGCCGGAGCCCGCGAGAAGCGCGAGCTGGACGCGCGGCGCCAGGTTGTCGGCCGCGAGCAGCGCGTCAACTTCTTCCGCCCTGCCTTCGGCTCGCAGCGCGGCTCGCAGGGCGCGGATTACCCACGCGGGGTGCGAGGTGCGGGCCGCGAGCGCAGCGTCTGCATCGGGGGTGTGTTCGTCGATCTGCGCGTTCCACTCCGCGTTGTCGAGCCGTCCAATGGCACGAAGCACCCCGTTGACGAAGCCAGCGGCTTTCGCGTTTGCGACGATGCGCTGCAGTTCGACGCTCTCGTGCACTGCGGCGTGCCGGGCGGTGCGCATCCCGAGCAGCTGGTGCGCGCCGAGGCGAAGCACGTTTCGGGTGCGCGAGTCGATGTCGTCGATCGGGCGCTGGGATGCGAGTTCGATGATGCGATCGTAGCGGCCGCGGCCGCGCAGTGCTCCCGCGGCGAGCTCGGTCGCGAGTGCCGCGTCGCGGGCGTCGAGCCGCGCCTCTCGGATTCGCGCGGGAAGCGCGAGATTCGCGTAGGCGTCTCGATTATCGACGTCACGGAGCACGTCGTACGCGACGAGGCGTGCGGATGAGACGCGGCCGGGGCCCGGTGTACGCGTTCGGCCGCCTCTTTCGCGCCGACCTCCGGCGTTCACGAGAGCTCCGCCTGCCCGCCGCGGCCTCTTAGCCACGCGGCTCCGTCCATGGCCGGCTTTCCGGCCGGCTGCACACGTGCCAGCTCGAGCACGCCGTCATCGGTTTGCAGGTGCGCGCGGCCGTCGAGGAGCCGCACGCTACCTGGAGCGCGGCCGTTCATGTCATCATCCAGCGACGACTTGCTGAGGCCGAGAATCTTGAGCGGCTCACCAGCGAACAGCATGTAGGCTCCGGGCTCGGGGGTCATTCCCGCCCATTTCGCGAGCAGATCGCCGGCAACGCTTGCCGGGCTCAGCTTTCCGTCTTCGCGGGTGAGCTTGTGCGCGTAGGAGGCTTCGCCCTCCTGCGGCGTTCCCGCCGCAGGATCCCTCGCGAGCATACGCACCGCTTCGAGCAGAGCGTTCGTTCCCGAATCAGCGAGTGCTGCGAGCGCCTCGCCGGCGGTTGTTCCCGCAGCGAACTCGAACGCGTCGCGAGTGAGCACAGCCCCCGCGTCGAGGGCTTCGACCAGACGGAAAACGGTGACACCGAGCCGCTGCTCACCCGCCTCGAGTGCGCGCTGAACGGGCGCCGCACCGCGCCACCTGGGAAGCTCAGAGAAGTGCAAATTGATCCATCCGAGCGCCGGCAGGGAAAGGAGCGGCTCGCGAACGAGGCCGCCGTAGGCGACGATCACGCCGAGCTCCGCGTCGAGATCCGCCACCCACCGGGTGGCCTCTTCGTCGAGCCTGTTGGACTTGCGGACTGGCACACCGAGTTCCGCGGCAGCGACCGCGACTGGGGAGGGGGTGAGCACCCGCTTGCGCCCGAGCGGTGCGTCCTCACGGGTGATTACGCCGACGACGTCGAACCCCGCGTTGTGGAGCGCGCGAAGGCTGGGGACCGCGAACTCGGGGGTGCCGGCGAAGACGATGCGCATGGAACCATTCTGGCAGGGATCTGCAGCTCGCCAAGCACCCCGCGAGCTGCGGTGCACTGAGTGATACACTCGCCGACACCGCCGTTCTTCCCGGCGGTTCTTTCTGCCCTCGAACGGCGACACCACGCAAAGGAGCCCGACCACATGAACGACATCCGGACCACTCGCTACGACGCCGATGAGCGAGGTTATTTCGGCGACTTCGGCGGGGCCGTGCTTCCCCCGTTCCTCGAGGGCCCGATGGCGGAGGTCGCCGCCGCGTACGCAGATGCAAAGAACGATCCTGAGTTCCAGTCCGAGTTGCGGTCGCTCCTCCGGAAGTACGTCGGCCGCCCCTCACCGCTGTACTTCGCGGAGAATCTCACGCGGCAGCTCGGTGGCGCAAAAGTGTATCTCAAGCGCGAGGATCTCAACCACACCGGCGCGCACAAGATCAACCACACGCTGGGTGAGGCGCTGCTCGCGAAACGTATGGGGAAGAAGAAGGTCATCGCGGAAACGGGTGCCGGTCAGCACGGTGTCGCGCTCGCGACCGCTGCGGCGCTCGTGGGGCTCGAGTGCGAGATCCACATGGGTTCCATCGACGTGGAGAAGCAGCACCCGAACGTCGTACGGATGGAGCTGCTCGGTGCGAAGGTGGTCGCCGTCGAAGAGGGCGGTCGATCTCTGAAGGAGGCCGTGGACTCGGCGTTCGCCGTCTACGCCGCGAACCCCGACGAGTACCTGTTCGCGATCGGTTCTGTCGTGGGCCCGCACCCGTTCCCGACGATGGTGCGCGACTTCCAGTCAATCGTGGGGCAGGAGGCCCGCGCACAGATCCTCGAGGAGGAGGGTCGGCTGCCCGACGCTCTCGTCGCCTGCGTGGGTGGCGGGTCGAACGCGATGGGCCTGTTCGACGCGTTTCTCGGCGACGAGTCCGTCCGCGTGATCGGTGTCGAGCCTGCGGGCGAGGGGATCGACACCGACCGTCACGCCGCAACCATGACGCTCGGTGTCGCCGGCGACCTGCACGGGATGCACACGAAAGTGCTGCTCGACGCAGACGGCGAACCGGCGCCCGTCCACTCGATCGGCTCGGGCATCGACTACCCCGGTGTGGGCCCGCAGCACGTCTATCTGGAGCAGCTCGGTCGTGGCGAGTACGTGTCGGTGACTGACGCGGAGGCGCTTGAGGCGTTCCAGCGTCTCACCCGTCTCGAGGGGATCATTCCGGCTCTCGAGTCGTCGCACGCGCTCGCCTATGTGGCGAAGCTCGCACCGACGCTCCCCCAGGACGCGATCATCATTGCGAATCTATCGGGCCGCGGGGACAAGGACGTCGATTTCGTAGCCGAGCGCCTGCGAAGCGAGTCGCGAGCGTAGGCGCTGCGAGTCTCGTCAGCCGTCGAACACGGCCCGGTCGTCGAAGCGGAGTCGTAGCGCGCCGGGCCTTGCACGGCCCGGCCGCCTGCCACGAGTGCGAGACGATGCCCCCGCCGCGTCTGCCACCAGAGCGCCCCTGAGAAGACGTGCGACCTCGGCACCCTGGCTGTAGTCGAATCGCACGATCGCGCGGGTGAGGCCCGGCTCCTGCTGGCCGCCCGCCGGCAGCGGAGCCGGGCCTAACCAGTCGACGCCGGCCAAGCCGTCAAGCAGCTCGACCGCACGTTCAACCTCGTCGACGCCGCCCGTCACGCTCGCGACACGCACCGCAGGCGGGTACCGCAGCGCACGCCGGTCATGCAGTTCGCCGCGCAACCACTCCTCAGTTCGCCCCGTGACGAAGGCCTGCACCACGGGGCCGCCGCCGGAAGCCATGAGGCACACGCCGTCGGGTGCTGCGAGGGCGGACGCGTTCTCCCACCAGCGCAGACAGTCCTCCCCCGCCCGCAGGGTCTCCAACCCGAGCAGCCGCTCCGCGTCCAGTAGCACAACAGCTCGGTAGCCTGCCGCCGCGAGTGGTTCAGCGCCGCGCGTCGCGACGACGAGCGCGGGTCTCGCGTCGATACGCTCCCTGGGGTGGTCGCCGTCGCTCAACAGCACGCGCACACCCTGGAACTGCCGTTCGAACTGTTCCACGGTGCGTCCCGATCCCATGCCGCGTTCCTCAAGGCGCCGTCCATCGCAGGTCCCGCACTGCCACTCCGCCGCAACCTCTCCGCACCACCTGCACGACGCTCGTCCCACCACGCGGAAACCGATCGGACCGGAGCACTCCGTGCATCGTGCGAGATCACCGCAGTCCGCACACACGGCGACCGGCGCATATCCGGGGGTCGCGACCTGCACGAGCACCGGACCGGAGCGCAGCCCTTCCCGGATTGTGCGGGCCGCGAACTCCGGGACTCGCCCCGCGAACGCGTCCGGCGAGATGGCCGCGTCGGCGTGCACCACTCGGGTCCGGCGCGGTGGATTCACCTGGGCCCGCAGGTAGCCAATCTCAACGAGACGCTGCACCTCAGCGCTGCGGCTGTGCGCGGCGAACAGCAGGCCGACCCTGCCGTCCTCGCCCAGGGCCTCCTGCTGCGCCGAGCGCACCAGCGCGGCATCCCTGGCATGCGCATAAGGTGTAAGTGGTTCGGCGAGTAGCGGGTCGCCATCGTCCCAGACGATAATCGCGCCGAGCCGGTGCGCAGGTGCATACACGGCGGAGCGGTTTCCCAGGATGATCCGTGGTGCGGCGTCGAGAGCACGGAGGAATCCCGCGTAGCGCTCCGCATTGGATTGACGCGCATCGACGCGGATCGTTTCATCGTGGCCGAGAGCTGCGAGCGCGTCGCGCACCTGGTCAAGATCTCGGTAGTCGGGGACGGCGACGATCACGCTGCGGCCCCGCGCGTGCACCGCGATCGCCGTTCGTGCAAGTTGTGCGGACCATCCCGCTACCCACTCGCCGGTGCTGAGCCGCTCGGGGCCGTGAGAGGCGGTGTGCGTGAGCCGCTCACCTGCCGTGAGGCGCGCCGCGATCTCGGTTTCCGGCGGCGGTTCTCCGGCTTCCGCGCCTGTGGGCGGAGCCTCGGGCGGGGCCTCGGGCGGAGCCGGAGCCGCTGGCGGAGCCGGAGCGCCGTCCCCGCCAGATCCCTCGGCCGGTTGCGGCTCCGGTTCCATCTGAGCGGCGAGATGCTTCTTCTCGACGCGAATCTGACGGGTCGGGATCGCGAGCCGCAGAATGTCCCCAGCTGACCCTCCCGCACGGTCGGCCACTGCCCGAGCAAGACGCCACACATCGGGAGTGAGGACCGGAACGGGGCCGACGATGCCCGCGATGGCCGCAAGAGCACCCGAAAACTCGCTGCGTTCGGCGAACTCGACGACGTAGCCGAAGTTCTGTCGATCCCGCGAGCGGAAGGGCACGCGCACTCGGTGACCTACGCGGATCTGCTCCGCGAGCTCCGGAGGGATCGCGTAGTCGAAGAGGTGATCGAGTTGAGGCAGCGAAGAGTCGAGGAGCACGCGCGCGACAGGGCGGCTATTCGCCGCCTCCGCGCGGTCTAAGGCACTCACCGTACCCACGGCTGCTAAACTCCGGCGGCGGTCCGCAGCTCGGCGACGCGCTCCGTGGTCTCCCAGGTGAAGTCGGGAAGCTCTCGACCGAAGTGGCCGTAGGCGCTCGTCTGAGCATAGATGGGACGGAGGAGATCGAGATCTCGGATGATCGCGAGCGGCCGCAAGTCGAAGACTTCCCGAACCGCGGCCTCGATGCGCTCCCTCGGCACGGTCTCGGTGCCGAACGTCTCGACGTAGAGCCCCACCGGGTGCGCCCGCCCGATTGCGTAGGCCACCTGCAGCTCCGCACGTCGCGCGAGTCCGGCCCGCACCACGTGCTTCGCGACCCAGCGCATGGCGTACGCGGCCGACCGATCAACTTTCGAGGGGTCCTTCCCGCTGAACGCTCCACCGCCGTGCCGGCTCGCCCCACCGTAGGTGTCGATGATGATCTTCCGTCCGGTGAGACCGGCGTCACCCATCGGTCCGCCCACGACGAAGGGCCCCGCCGGGTTAATGAAGAGTTCGGCATCGGCGCTCGAGAGTTCTACCAGGTCGAGAACGGGAGCGATCACCTCGCGAGCCACCGCCTCGCGCAGCGCACGCTGCGACACGTCGGCGCTGTGCTGCGTAGAGAGCACCACGGCCTCGATCGTTGCGGCCCGATCCCCGTCGTAACCGATCGTCACCTGCGTCTTCCCGTCGGGGCGCAGCTCGGGCAGCCGCCCGCTCTTACGCACCTCCGTGAGACGCTCGGCGAGACGATGAGCGAGCCAGCTCGGTAGTGGCTGCAGCTCCGGTGTCTCATCGGTCGCATACCCGAACATGATGCCCTGGTCACCGGCGCCCTGACGACTCAGTGCGTCATCGTCGTCGCCTTCACGCACCTCGAGCGCCGTATCGACACCACTGGCGATGTCGGGCGACTGCTGCCCGATCGAAACCGATACGCCGCAGGAAGAAGCGTCAAAGCCCATTTCCGAGCTCGTGTACCCGATCGCGCGGATCGCGCCGCGCACGATCTGAGGGATCTCGACGTAGCCCGTGGTCGACACCTCGCCGGCGACGTGCACGAGACCGGTGGTGACGAGGGTCTCGACCGCCACACGTGCATTCGGATCCTGCTCGAGCATCGCGTCGAGGATCGAATCGGAAATTCGGTCGCAGACCTTGTCTGGATGCCCCTCGGTGACGGACTCTGAGGTGAACTGGCGCAGCGACACGATACTCCCTGGTTTGCGGACTGGGCTGAAAGCGGGCAAAGGTCCCGAAACACCGGTGGCGCCGGACCCCGAACTCAGGGTATCCGACGCCACCGACAGCGGCGACGAGGAACTACTCGCCGTGCTTCGTCATGGTGAGTTTGCCCTCAACGATCTCGTGCAGCGCGATCGACAGCGGCTTATCGTCGACAGTCGAATCCACGAGCGGCCCGACGTTATCGAACAGGTTGCCGTCATGCAGGTCCGTGTAATAGTCGTTGATCTGACGGGCTCGCTGCGAGGCGAAGATCACCAGAGCGTACTTCGAATCCACCTTCTCGAGCAGATCGTCGATGGGCGGGTCGATGATGCCGTTCACATTGGCCATGAAAACACTCCTCCGGTTGACCTCAACATTGTAGCTGACGGCGACTGAACGTTCCGCGCCGAAGGTCCGACACTCAACCCGGGAAGCCGCGGACGAGCACATGACCGCGCTCCGAGCTCAGTCGAATCCACGTGAGCGAGGACGAAATGCGAACGTCGGCCTCACCGAGAAACCCCATGGTCTCGGCCGCGAACGCCGCCGCCGCCGGAACTCCCGGCGCGACCTCGGCCCCCCAGACCTCCCCGCGAACCCGGTTCACTACCGCTTCACCCGGCTGCTCCGGCAACGCAGCGGCGACCCGGCGGATTCCCTCCGCAGCGACCGCCGCGAGAGAATCCGCATCGATCACGCCGCGCGGCCGCCACCCGGAAACGGGCGGCAGCACCCCTGCCCATGCTGCGAGCGCCGCGGCATCCGGTAGCTCGAGGGTTCGGCCGACCGGCCCGAGCCGCGCGAGACGATCGAGTAGCGCACGGCCCTCGACGGTGGCGTCGACCGGCCGCGCCGGCTCATCGGCCAACGCAAACGCGCGCATCACGAGCACCACGGGCACCGGGTCAGTGATCCCTCGGGGAGCCTGCGTACAGCCGTAGACGGCGAGCACGCGACCGCGGGTGATGAGCCGCACCTCGGCTTCGCCGGAGCGCTGCAGCCGCTCGAGCAGAATCCTGAGATCATCACGCGTCGCGACGTCGGCGAACAAGAGGGGGTCTGACATCCCCACCACCCTAGCTGGCCGGACTAGGCTGGTGCCATGTCCGCCACACCAGACCTCGTAACGATGCTCTCGGTCCTCGATTCGGGTGCGCGCACCCGAGACGACATCCTGACCGGGCCGGCCGTCCCCACCCCGCACGGTCGGGCCTTCGGCGGGCAGGTGCTCGGACAGGCGCTCGCCGCAGCAGCCACGACCGTGCCGGAGGAGCGCCTGCTCCACTCAATGCACGGTTACTTCCTCAGGCCCGGCGATAGCGAGCAGCGGATGACCTTCGAGGTCGCACGGCTGCACGATGGCCGATCCTTCTCCACCCGACGCACGCAGGCGTACCAGAACGGGGTGGCGCTGATGTCGCTCATCGCCTCCTATCAGGAGCCCGATGACGGTGTCGAACACCAGGACACGAGAGATCTCTCTGACCTGCCGGCACCCGAGTCGTTACCGAGTGTGTGGGAAAAGTACGGGCATCTCGCCGACGGCGGTCGCGCGTCGTGGGTGCTGAACCGCCCCTTCGATTTCCGCTACGTCGAGTCCGATATCATCATGTCCGTTGAGAACCGTGCCGCAAGCCAGCGCGTGTGGCTCCGGGCACGCGACACGATGCCCGACGAGGCCGCCCTGCACACCGCCGCGCTCGCCTTCGCGAGCGATTACCTGCTCCTCGAACCCGTCCTCCGCAGACACGGCATCCCCTGGGCGACGCCGGCGCTTCGCTGCGCGAGCCTCGACCACGCCATGTGGTTCCACCGCCCCTTCCGGGTCGACGACTGGCTCCTCTACGAACTCGAAACCCCAACCGCGCAGGGCGCGCGCGGCCTCACCCACGGCCGCTTCTACGACAGGGATGGATCCCTCGTCGCGAGCGTCTCCCAGGAGTCGATGATTCACGTGCCGAGCGACGCGGACTAAGCCCGCGGACTACGCAGCGACCGCCGAGCTTCCGTCAGGGCTCAGCCGCGCCGCAGCACCAGCGGCGCGTCTTGCCACGGTTCGATCGCCGCTCGACCCTCCGCGCTCAATCGGCACGGCTCGAAGGTCGTACCGTCGACCGTCACCACGGTTGTGATCGCGCGGGCCACCACCCGGCGCTCGGCCGCGGAACCATCGACAACCTCGGTGTGCACCTCAAGGCTCGAACCACCGAGCCGGCCGATCCACAGTTCCACCGTGATCGGCCGGTCCGAATATTCGAGCACCCTCAAGAACTCGATCTGCTGGCTCGCGACGAGCATTTTCGGCGCACCGGGCGCGTCCTCCCGGAAATGCCCCGCCATGCCCGTGTGCTCGCGGCCCGAGCCGAGCCAGAAGGTTCGTACTCGGGCTTCCTCGAGGAAACGGGCGAAGGCCACGTTGTTTACGTGACCGTACGCATCCTGGTCACCCCAACGCAGCTCGATGTCGACGTGTGTGCGTGCCATCGGCGGTTCAGTCCCGCGTGAGCTTGCGGTAGTGACTGCGGGATGGCTTTGCCGCCTCCGGGCCAAGCCGCTCCAGTTTGTTTTGCTCGTAGGCTTCGAAGTTCCCCTCGAACCAGTGCCAGTTCGCCGGATTCTCCTCAGTGCCCTCGTATGCGAGGATGTGCGTCGCAATGCGGTCCAGGAACCAGCGGTCGTGCGTAATCACCACAGCGCAGCCGGGAAACTCAAGCAGAGCGTTTTCGAGCGACTGCAGCGTCTCGACGTCGAGGTCGTTCGTCGGCTCGTCGAGGAGCAACAGGTTGCCACCCTGCTTGAGCGTGAGCGCAAGGTTCAGTCGGTTGCGCTCGCCACCGGACAGCACGCCCGCCTTCTTCTGCTGATCCGGGCCCTTGAATCCGAACTTCGAGACGTAGGCACGTGACGGAATCTCCGTCTTACCGACGGTGATGATGTCGAGCCCGTCTGAGACAACCTCCCAGAGATTCTTCTCCGGATCGATGTTTGCGCGGTTCTGATCAACGTAGCTGATCTGAACGGTCTCACCGATCTTGAGCTCTCCGCCGTCGAGCGGCTCGAGGCCCACGATGGTCTTGAAGAGCGTCGTCTTTCCGACACCATTGGGGCCGATCACACCGACGATGCCGTTGGGCGGGAGCGAGAATGAAAGACCGTCGATGAGCGTGCGACCATCGAAGCCCTTCTGCAGGTCCTTGGCTTCGATCACGACATTTCCGAGCCGGGGGCCGACCGGGATCTGGATCTCTTCGAAGTCCAGCTTCCGCGTACGCTCCGCTTCGGCCGCCATCTCCTCGTACCGTGCAAGACGAGCCTTCGACTTCGCTTGACGTCCCTTGGTGTTGGAGCGCACCCAGTCGAGTTCATCCTTGAGTCGGCGAGCGAGCTTCGCGTCCTTCTTCCCCTGAATGTCGAGGCGCTCGGCCTTCTTCTCGAGGTAGGTCGAATAGTTGCCTTCGTAGCCGATCAGGCGGCCGCGGTCGACCTCGGCGATCCACTCGGCCACGTTGTCGAGGAAGTACCGGTCGTGCGTGATCGCGATGACCGCGCCAGGATACTTCTGGAGGTGCTGCTCGAGCCACAGCACGCTTTCAGCGTCGAGGTGGTTCGTCGGCTCATCGAGGAGCAGCAGGTCCGGCTTTTGGAGCAGCAGCTTCGTGAGCGCGACACGACGCTTCTCTCCACCCGACAGATGTGAGACCTCTGCCTCTCCGGGCGGCGTCCGAAGCGCATCCATGGCCTGCTCAAGTTGATTGTCGAGATCCCAGCCGTCCGCGGCATCGATGTCTTCCTGCAGCGTGCCCATCTCCGCAAGGAGTGAGTCGAAGTCGGCGTCGGGCTCAGCCATGAGCGCTGAAATTTCGTTGAACCGGTCCAGCTTCGCCTTGATCGCAATGCCGTCTTGGATATTCTCGAGCACGGTCTTCGTCTCGTCGAGCTCGGGCTCCTGCATCAGGATGCCGACCGTATACCCGGGAGCGAGGGCGGCCTCACCGTTGGACGGGGTATCGAGCCCTGCCATGATTTTGAGAATGGTCGACTTTCCGGCACCGTTCGGGCCGACCATGCCAATCTTGGCTCCGGGCAGGAACGCCATCGTGACATCGTCGAGTATGAGCTTCTCGCCGACGGCCTTGCGGGCCCGAACCATCTGGTAAATGTACTCAGCCATGGTTCACAAGCCTACCAATCGATTTGCCGAGTCTTCCCGATCAGACAGATGTCCTGCGCAGGGCCCACAGCCGGCTCGACCTGCACCGCGAATTCGCGGTCGGACGCGACGATTTGCCCGATGAGGCAGTCTGCCCCCATCCGCACCGACACGAAGATGTTGTCCGCGTCGAGCCCGGTCATCGATTCATCGAAGCTCACCTGCATGACGGCCTTATCGAAGCCTGCTGCAGCGACCGCGTCGACGATCGGCTGTCCGGTCACGGGTGCTTCGCCCTCGGCATAGGCGCGAAGCACTTCCGTGAAGTAGGGAAGATTGTCGCTGGCGCTGCCACCCGGCACGAATTCCGGCGCCACGTCGGGGACGGCCGGAGCCTCCCGTTCAGGCGTGGCCGGTGTCGGGCCCTCGAGCAGGACGCACCCGACCATGAGGGGCGCTGCCGCGGTGAGCGCGAGCACGGCTCGAAGGCGACGGTATCGGTTTCTCCCAGTGTTCCGCACGCCGACAGTCTACGAGGCGGCACGCACCCCTTCCTCCACATTCACGGAATACAGGAAATTCCGCTCAACCTATTCAAGGAGCGAGATTTTCGCGTGCATCACCGGGCTGGTTGCCGCACTCTGGGTGTGAGGGGCGGGACGGACTGCGCACGGCGGTCCCGTCCCTCACCTGAGGCGCTCGTGAGATCACGAGCCGCAGCATCACCTCTCAGCACCACACGACAAAGGAGTACAACATGTCGAGCCACATCACCGTGATCGGCCAGGTCGCCACTCACCCGCAAATCATCGGGCCAGACGGCCCGTCACCAATGTGCACGTTCAGGCTCGCGAGCAACGAACGGCGCTACGATCGCGAGAAGTCTCAGTGGGTCGATGGTCCGACGAACTGGTTCACGATCAACGCATTCCGCAGTCTCGGACAGCACGCGAAAGACTCCTTCCAGAAAGGCGATCGTGTGATTGCCACCGGTCGGGTGCGAGTGCGCGATTGGAAGTCGCAGGAAAAGTCTGGAACGTCAATCGAGGTGGACGCGGAAGCACTCGGGCACGATCTGAGGTGGGGCGTCTCCCGCTTCGAAAAGCGCGTCGGTGCGCGAAAAGAGGAGGCCGCAGAACCGGAACAGGGCAGCCAACTCGGTGAGCCCAGCAGCGCAGGCAGAGAGCAGAGCATTGCTCTCGAGGAGTCGAGCACCTCCCAGTCGGAGAGCGCGGGAAGCTCACTTCCTGCCGGCGGCTTCGCGAACCCGGGCGCAGGCACCGGCGGCTTCGCGAACGTTCCCTCTACGACGGTGCCCGTCTCCGCGTGAACGCCTACCGGAGGTACTCGGCGAAGGCAGCGCGAACCTTGTTCACCTTCGGCAGTGCGACCGCGAGGCAGTAGCCCTGGGTCGGATTCTTCGCGAAGAAGTCCTGGTGCTCCTCCTCGGCGGCGTACACGGTTCCGAGCGGCTCGATCGTCGTAACGATCGGCGCTTCGTACCACTGCGAGGCCCGCTCACGTGCCCGCTCGAACAGTTCGCGCTGTTCATCGTCTGAGGGAAACATCGCGGAACGATATTGCGTTCCGACGTCATTGCCCTGCCGGTTGAGCTGCGTCGGGTCGTGCATGGTGAAGAAGGCGTCGAGAATGACCTGAGGTTCGATAACTGTCTCGTCGAAGCTCACGGCGACGGCCTCGGCGTGACCGGTGGAGCCGGTGCACACCCTGCCGTAGGTTGGTTCGGGCACCGTTCCACCCGTGTAGCAGGAAAGCACCCGCTCGACGCCGCGAAGTGGACGGTACGCTGCGTCGAGGCACCAGAAGCAGCCGCCCGCGAGAACAAATGTCGTGGTCATGTGAGGTCCTCCGTTCGCCGCCACCAGGAGTCATCGGGAGCCACGGGCAGGCGGCGTTTGTGCTCCGACCCACGGTACCGTCGTTCGAGAGTGGCGGACGCCGTCTCGGAAACCAGCTCACCGCGAAGATAGGCATCGATTTCGCCGTAGGCGACACCGAGACTCGCCTCGTCACTCTGCCCCGGTTCGCCGTCCAGAAGATCTGCGGTGGGAATTTTCTCCCAGAGCCGTTCCGGCGCTCCGAGAGCACGGAGCAATTCCGCACCCTGCCCCTTCGTGAGCCCAGCGAGAGGCACCACGTCCGCCGCTCCGTCACCGAACTTCGTGAAGAATCCCGTGATCGCTTCCGCCGCATGGTCGGTCCCGAGCACAAGCAGTCCGCGATCTCCCGCGACGGCGTACTGCGCGACCATACGGACCCTCGCCTTAATGTTTCCCTTGTTGAAGTCACTGACGGGTTCGTCCGCAGAAGCGACGATCGTCCGAGTGAGCGCCTCGACGCTGTCGGCGATATCGACCGTGATCACGCGATCGGGTGCGATGAATTCGAGAGCGAGGGCGGCGTCATCCTCATCGTGCTGCAGCCGATAGGGCAGGCGCATTGCAATGAACTCGGCCTCGCTGCCCTCGGCACGCAGCCGCTCGACCGCGAGCTGGGCGAGCCTTCCGGCGAGCGACGAGTCCTGACCGCCGGATATGCCGAGCACGAAGCCCCGAACGCCGGGCGTCGCCCGCGCGTAGTCGACGAGGAACTGAACTCGCCGCTCGATTTCCGCCGCGGGCTCGAGTTCCGCGACGACCCTGAGAGCTCGACGGATGTCCTGTTGCACGTCACTCATGGTTCGAGCCTACTCCTGAGCCGCCGCAAGACAACGGGGCCCGAGGAGACCCTTGAGCTCACCGTAGAGGTCGGCGGTGATGCGCACCTGCTGCGGGAGCTCGAAGACGCGGATGCCGTGAGCGGTGAGCAGGTGAAGTCGCACTTCGCTTTCGCCGCGGTGACGATGGAGTGTGCCCTTGAGTTCCTCCATGAGCGGTTCCGTGGCTCGGGTATCGGAGAGGGTGAGCGTGAGCGTCGCCGCGTCCTCTTGGACACCGGCGTCGATCGGTTTCACCCCGTACGCGTGCATCGACATGCCATCGTCACGGGCGTTCATCTTGCCGCGGAGCGCGACAATCGAGTCGGGTTGGAGCAGGGATCCGAATTCCTGGTAGGACTTACCCATGAACAGCGCCTGCGCCTCCCCCGTGAAATCCTCGATGGTGACCATTCCGTAGAGGTTGCCCGATTTCGCCGTACGGTGCTGCACACTCGTCAAGAGGCCCGCGATGGTGACGACCTCGCCGTCGTATCCGGGGCTCGCCTCGGTGTTCGTCGCCTGTTCCACGGTCACCGACGCCTCCTTGGCGAGTACCCCGTCGAGCCCTCGCAGCGGATGGTCTGAAACGTACAGTCCCAGCATTTCGCGCTCGAACGCGAGCTTGTCCTTCTTTGTCCACTCGGGCCGATCCGGCACCTGCGAGACCTCAACCGCTTCCCCCGCGGCTTCCGCGGCCTCGGCGAACAGACTGTCGAAATCGAAACCGACATCGCCGTTCTCCTCGGCACGCTTTTCCTTCACCGCGCTCTCGATCGCGGCCTCATGAATCTCGACCAGCGCCCGACGCGTCCCACCGAGACCGTCAAATGCGCCGGCTTTGATGAGCGATTCGATGGTGCGCTTGTTGAGCGCCTGAGCCGCGACCTTCTTCAGGAAGTCGTGGAACGACTCGAACGCGCCGTCATTCTCGCGAGCCTGCCGCACCGCCTCGACAACGTGTCCGCCAACATTTCGGATCGCGCCGAGGCCGAACCTGATGTCGTCCCCGACCGCGGCGAAGTCGGCGAAGGACTCGTTGACCGCCGGCGGGAGCACCTTGATCCCCATGCGACGACACTCATTGAGATACACCGCGAGTTTGTCCTTGGAATCTCCGACGCTCGTAAGCAGCGCCGCCATGTACTCAGCCGGATAGTGTGCCTTGAGGTACGCCGTCCAGTAGCTGACGACACCGTACGCTGCCGAGTGCGCCTTATTGAAGGCGTAGTCAGAGAAGGGCAAGAGAATATCCCACAGCGACTTCACCGCGGCGTCAGAAAATCCGCGTTCGCGCATGCCATTCGAGAAGCCTTCGTACTGTTTGTCGAGCTCGGATTTCTTCTTTTTCCCCATTGCCCGGCGGAGAATGTCTGCCTGTCCGAGCGAGAATCCCGCGACGCGCTGAGCAATCGACATCACCTGCTCCTGGTAGATGATGAGGCCGTACGTGGTGTCCAGAATGTCGCGCAGCGGCTCTTCGAGCTCGGGATGGATCGGAGTGATCGCTTGCAGCCCGTTTTTTCTCAGCGCATAGTTGGTGTGCGAATCCGCGCCCATCGGACCGGGCCGGTAGAGCGCCAGAACCGCGGAGATATCCTCAAAGTTGTCGGGTTTCATGAGCCGCAGGAGCCCCCGCATCGGGCCCCCGTCAAGCTGAAACACTCCGAGCGTATCGCCACGCGCGAGGAGTTCGTAAGATTCCTCGTCATCGAGCGCAAGCCGCTCAAGATCGAGTTCTTCGCCCCGGTTCAGGCGGATGTTCTCGAGGGCATCGGAGATGATCGTGAGGTTTCGCAGGCCCAAAAAGTCCATCTTGATGAGCCCGAGCCCCTCGCAGGTGGGGTAGTCGAACTGCGTGACGATCTGCCCGTCCTGCTCGCGCTTTTGCAGGGGGATGATGTCGATGAGCGGATCGCTTGACATGATCACGCCGGCAGCGTGGACTCCCCACTGCCGCTTCAGGCCCTCGAGACCACGAGCAGTATCGTAGACCTTCTTGGCATCGGGATCCTCCTGCAGGAGACTCCGGAATTCCGCAGCTTCCTTGTAACGGGAGTGGTCCGGGTCCGTGATCCCCGAAAGTGGAATATCCTTCGCCATCACGGCGGGAGGCATGGCCTTTGTCAGCTTCTCCCCCATCCCGAACGGGAACCCGAGCACGCGGGAAGCATCCTTCAACGCCTGCTTGGACTTGATCGTGCCGTAGGTGACGATCTGTGCGACCCGTTCGTCACCGTACTTCTCAGTCACATACTTGATCACTTCGCCTCTGCGGCGATCATCGAAGTCGACGTCGAAGTCGGGCATGGATACTCGATCGGGGTTGAGGAACCGCTCAAAGATGAGGCCGTGCTGCAGTGGGTCAAGGTCCGTGATTCGCATGGCGTAGGCCACCATGGAACCCGCCCCGGAGCCGCGGCCGGGCCCGACTCGGATGCCGTTATCCTTCGACCAGTTGATGAAGTCGGCCACGACAAGGAAGTATCCGGGGAACCCCATCTGAGTGATCACTTCGATCTCGTATTTGGCCTGCCGACGAACCTCGTCGGGGATCCCTTGCGGATACCGATAGTGGAGGCCTCGTTCGACCTCCTTCACGAACCAGCTGTCTTCACTCTCGCCCTCGGGCACCGGAAATCTCGGCATGTAGTTTGCCGACGTGTTAAAAGCGACGTCGCAGCGCGCCGCGATGTCGAGCGTGTGATCGCAGGCCTCCGGCAGATCTCGAAAAATGTGCCGCATCTCGGCCGCGCTCTTCAAGTAGTACCCGGAGCCGCTGAACTGGAAACGGTTCGGGTCGTCGAGTCGAGAGCCCGACTGCACACACAGGAGCGCCGAGTGAGCTTCGGCGTCGGCCTCGTGCACGTAGTGCAGGTCATTCGTGGCGAGAAGCGGGATCGACAGGTCCTTCGCGATCCTCAACAGGTCGGTGCGCACCCGTCGCTCGATCTCGAGACCGTGATCCATGAGTTCGCAGTAAAAGTTCTCCTTGCCGAAGATGTCCTGGAACTCGGCGGCGGCTTTGATTGCCTCGTCATACTGGCCGAGACGGAGCCGGGTCTGGATCTCCCCCGAAGGGCACCCCGTTGTGGCGATGATCCCCTCGGCGTAGGTCTGCAGGAGTTCGCGGTCCATGCGGGGCTTGAAGTAGTAGCCCTCCAGGGATGAATAGCTCGACAGACGGAACAGGTTGTGCATCCCCGCGGTCGACTCGGCGAGCATGGTCATGTGGGTGTAGGCACCCGCACCCGACACGTCATCGCCCGCGCCATCGCCCCAGCGCACCCGAGTCCGGTCCGTGCGATGCGTTCCGGGGGTCAGGTAGGCCTCGATCCCGATAATCGGGTTCAGTCCGTGGTTCTTCGCCTGCTGCCAAAAGTCGAAGGCGCCGAACATGTTGCCGTGGTCCGTGACGGCAACGGCAGGCATCCCCTGCGACTCAACCGCCTCCATGAGTTGGCCGACCCGAGCCGCACCGTCGAGCATGGAGTACTCGCTGTGCACGTGCAAGTGCACGAAACCATCACGATCGCCCATTGCTTCGCCCCTTTCGCAGACCATCCCAGGCTATCGCGGAGCCTCAGAGCTGGGGATCACACCCGTTCAGGCAGCGGTGAGGATTTCCAGAGCGTGCCGCAGGTCCTCCGGATACTCGCTTTCGAAGTGCGCCGGTTCGCCGCTGCCGGGGTGACGAAACCCCAGCCGCTTCGCGTGCAGCCACTGTCGCGTCAGCCCGAGACGTTCCGACAGTACCGGGTCTGCACCGTACATGCCGTCGCCGACGCACGGGTGACGCTGCGCGGACATGTGCACACGGATCTGGTGCGTGCGACCCGTCTCGAGTTCGATCTCGAGAAGAGTCGCGTAGGGAAACGCCTCGAGTGTGTCGTAGTGCGTGACCGATGGTTTGCCGTCGTGGGTCACCGCGAATTTCCATTCATGCCCAGGGTGCCGACCGATCGGCCCCTCGATGGTGCCGGAGAACGGGTCAGGATGCCCCTGCACGACCGCGTGGTAGATCTTGTCGACCTCCCGCTCCTTGAATGCGCGCTTGAGCTCACGGTATGCGTGCTCGCTCTTCGCCACGACCATGAGGCCACTTGTGCCGGCATCGAGGCGGTGCACGACTCCCTGGCGTTCTGCCGGGCCGGAGGTCGCGATTCGGAACCCGGCACCGGCGAGCGCGCCAAGCACGGTCGGTCCTTCCCACCCGAGTGAGGGGTGGGCGGCGACACCGGCGGGTTTATCCACCACGACGATGTCATCGTCATCGTGGATGATCCCGAGCTCGGGCAGTTGCACCGGGACCACCTCAGGCCCGCGCTTCTCCTCCCAGCTCACCTCGAGCCAGCCATCCGCCGTGAGTCTGTCAGACTTTCCGAGGCGACGACCGTCAAGCATCACTCCGCCGGCCGCTGCGATATCCGCGGCGAAACTCCGGGAGAAACCCAGCAGTTTGGCGAGTGCCGCGTCTGTGCGCTCGCCAACGAGCCCGTCAGGGACGGGAAGGCTACGGTGTTCCATCGTCGCCCTCGCCGCTCGTCGTACTGCGTCGTTCACGCGGCCTGCCATCGATGGATATCCCAAGCAGGGTCACGATGAGGAACAAACCCATACCGATGACGATTCCCATGTCCGCGACATTGTAGATCGCCGGATTGAATCCGAGCCACATCCAGGGTGTCAGGATGAAATCGATCACCTGGCCCGCTGGAAATCCCGGTGGCCGGAACAACCGATCGGTGAGATTGCCGAGCACGCCACCGAGGAGCAGGCCGAGAAAGATCGCCCAGGCGATCGAACGGAGCCGACGGATCTGCCACAGGATGACCACCGCAACGACGATCGCGAGAATCGTGAAGATCCACGTCGCGCCGCTCGCCATCGAGAATGCGGCACCGGGATTTCGCACGAAGTGCCACTGCAGGAACTCTCCGAGTACGGGAACCGTTTCGCCCTCGACGAGGTGGGTGACCACCCACTGCTTCGACAGCTGATCAGCCGCGTAAATGAGGAGTGCAACGGCCAAGAGGAGCACCGGAACGAGGCGTCGCCGCCCCGCGTGCGGGACGGCGACGCTGTCGGTCTCCTCGGAGAACTCGTTCACGCTCCCCGCTACTGCAGACCCTCAGGCGCACCAGAGGGTTCCGGCGAACCATCGAGGCCCCGAAGCTGGGACTGGATGTAGGCGCGAAGCGTCGAGCGGTACTCGCTTTCGAAAGCGCGCAGATCCTTGATCTTGCCCTGCAGGCCGGTACGCTCCTCACCGAGATTGCGTAGCTCATCCGCGCGCTGACGCTGCGCTTCCTCGACCAGCTCCTTCGCGGTGCGCTCAGCGTCCGAAATCGTTTCGTCGCGCTTCGCCTCGGCTTCGCTGATGAGTCGGTCACGAGTAGTTTCGCCCTCGTGCACATGCTTATCGTGCAGCTCGAGTGCGAGCTGCAGCATCGCACTCGACTTCACGGCGTCGGGCTGCGGCGCGCTCACGGCCTGGGTCAGGTCTGCGGCGGGCGGTGCCGCTGGTACCGGCGCTGGAGCGTCGACGACGATGGTCTGCTCCGAAGCCTCACCCTGCGAGCGTTCGGCCTGCTCGGCACGCGCCTCGGCGGCCTCGAGCTTCGCAGTCAGGTCTGCGACCTGCGCGCGAAGCTCCTCCTTCTCCTGCTCGTGCTGGCGCAGCTCCTCAACAATCGTGTCAAGAAAGTCATCGACCTGATCGAGGTCGTAACCGTCACGGAATTTCGTGATCGTGAATTTCTGGTTCACGACGTCTTCGGGGGTCAGTGCCATCGTTCAGTCTCTTTCGCTTTCGGGAACCACTGCCGTGGTCATGCAGACCACGCTAGCAAAAAACAGGGGAGAGTCGCAGCGCGGAATCGGTCCGGCGATAGAAGTTACCACCAACCGGGGATAATCGCGAGCAGCAACCAGCACACCAACATCGTGAGCATCCAGCCGAGATCCAGTGAGATCGACCCGAGCCGGATCGGTGGAAGAATTTTTCGGAACATCTTGATTGGCGGGTCCGTCACCGTGTACACGAGCTCGACGAGCACCGCGAGCGGTCCGCGCGGACGGAACCTGCGGTTGAGGATGACCACCCAGTCGAGCACGAGACGGCCCCACAGTATGAGGGTGTAGATGCGCAGCGCTACTCTGATTACCGTCCCGACGGCGAGAACGATCTCCACGGCCTACGCGGAGGGTGCGACGAAGAATGAGTCGCCGTCCTGTCGTGCACCGTCGTCGCTGCTCGCCTCGATGTGCTCGGGCGAAAGAAGGAATACCTTGCTCGTCACCCGCTCGATGCGCCCGTTCAGACCCATGGTCAGTCCACTCGCGAAGTCGATGAGCCGCTTCGCATCGCTCTCCTCCATCCGCGAGAGGTTGATGATTACTGGCACTCCCTCGCGGAAACTCTCGGCAATCACCTTCGCATCACGGTACGCGGTCGGGTGAACGGTCAGAATCTCGTTCATCGCCTGCGGCGCGGTCGCCGGCCGTGTGGGCGTTACCCGTCGCAGGGGTGTCACGGCAGCTCGCTGCGCCGTGGTCCGCGGCGACGCCGAGGGCTTTGCGGCCGACTCTTTCGCGGCCGGAGTCTCCTTCGACTCGGCTGACGCCGTCTCCTGCGATTCCAAGTCTTCCTCGGCGAGCCCCAGGAACACCATTGTCTTCTTCAGCGGATTGCTCATCATTCTCTCCCAACGGTGAGTTGCTCCGAGACTATCGGGGCTCGGGCCGGTTTCCTGTGATTGCGCTGCCGATTCGCAGGTGTGTCGCACCTGCTGCAATCGCCTCCACGTAGTCATGCGTCATACCGGCGGACAGGCTCGTCGCGTCGGGAGCCAGAGTCCGCAACCGTTCCGCATAGCCCGCGAGTCGCGCAAAAGCACTCGCTGCTTCTTCCTCTTCGGGCAGCGGCGCGACGGCCATGAGCCCCCGCAGTCGGAGCGTCGAGGTCTCGAGCACGCGTTCGGCGATGCCCTCGATCTCTTCGGGTGCCGCTCCGCCTCGTCCGGGATCCTCGGTCAAGTTCACCTGCACGAAGGCGTCGATGGGGCGCTCCACCTCGGCGGTTGCGAGAGCGTCGACGAGCCGCTCACGATCGATGGAGTGGATCGCCCGCGCATACCGCGCAGCCTGACGAGCCTTCTTCGTCTGCAATTGCCCGACGAAATGCCAGTTGAGCCCGAGATCGACGAGCTCTGCCGCCTTTGCCTGTGCTTCCTGATGCCGGTTCTCCCCGACGTCTCTGACACCGAGCGCGGCGAGCTCGGCGACGAGCGCGGGCGGATGGAACTTCGTCACGACGACCAGCGTCAGCTCTTCAGGGTCACGCCCAGCAGCACGTGCCGCGTCGGCGATTCCCGCGCGGACTCCTGCGAGCCGGTCCGAGAGTCCGGGGAACTGCTCCGACATCGCCACTTACCTCAGAAACTCCGGAATATCGAGATCGTCATCATCGTCGTCCCCGTCGAACGCCGGATCGCTGAGCTGAGCTTCCACCGGAGGATTGGAGAGCACCTCACCGAACTGCCCGGTCGCGGGGTTCGACTCTGCTTCGACTCGGTTGGCGTTGAAACCCTTGAACCCGAGCCCGGTGGCCTCGCCGTTCGCCACTGCGGCAGCGGTCGGGGAAGGCTGTGCGGGGACCTCGTCGATCCCTTCGATGTGGCTACCGCGGCGACCACGTTCGGGCGCGTTGGTCTGCGCGGTGGGTTCTGCATCGAAACCGGCCGCGATGACAGTGACGCGAACCTCGTCACCGAGCGTGTCATCGATGACCGTTCCGAAGATGATGTTGGCTTCGGCGTGCACGACATCTTGCACGAGCGTGGAGGCCTCGTAGATTTCGCTCAGTGCGAGATTGGAGGAACCCTGGATCGAAAGCAGAACACCGTGCGCACCCTCGACGGAGGCTTCGAGAAGCGGAGAGGCCACCGCAAGCTCGGCCGCCTTGATCGCCCGGTCTGCGCCTCGCGCCGAACCAATTCCCATGAGCGCCGAGCCCGCACCCTGCATCACCGATTTCACGTCCGCGAAGTCGAGGTTGATCAGTCCGGGCGTCGTAATGAGGTCCGTAATGCCGGATACGCCCGCGAGCAGAACCTGATCGGCGGCAGCGAACGCCTCGATCATGCTGATTCCCGGTTCGCTGATGTCGAGAAGGCGATCGTTCGGAACGACGATGAGGGTATCGACGGCTTCTCGAAGGGTGTGAATCCCGGCGTCCGCCTGCGCGGCGCGGCGCTTCCCCTCGAAGCTGAACGGACGAGTCACGACGCCGATCGTAAGCGCACCGATGGACTTCGCGATGCGTGCGACCACGGGCGCCGCACCGGTACCGGTGCCGCCTCCCTCACCGGCCGTAACGAAAACCATGTCGGCTCCGGTCAGAGCTTCCTCGATCTCCTCCGCGTGGTCCTCAGCGGCACGTCGACCCACCTCGGGATCCGCACCGGCGCCGAGTCCGCGAGTGAGTTCCCGCCCGACATCAAGCTTGACATCAGCATCGCTCAGGAGGAGCGCCTGCGCATCGGTGTTGACAGCGATGAATTCAACGCCCCGGAGGCCGAGCTCAATCATGCGGTTTACGGCGTTGACACCGCCACCGCCGACGCCCACCACCTTGATGACCGCGAGGTAGTTCTGGTTCGTTGACACCTGGTTCCTCCGCCCCAACCTTCAACCTCAACCTGAAGATGAAAGTTAGTATCGCCGTATACGTTCCTGCGCACCAAGTTAGGGGCGATCACCCGTCGAGCGCGGGAGACACGCCGCATCGCCTCGCGAACTTTTCGGGCGCGACCCGCTCTCAGTGGAAAACGGGGGCCTCAGAGGACGAGACATCGATCACCTGCATCGGGGTGCTCTCGAGCGCCCCGAGCATCGTGGTGAGCACCACGGCTTTGCGCGCCGTCTCTTCCGGCCCGCCCCAAACGACCTGTACTCCGCTCTCCAGGTCCAAGATCACGCTCTGCCCGCTGGTTGCCGAGACCGCGACCACCTGTTCTCGAAGCGCAGCCGGCATGTCGCGCAGGACAAGCGCGGCGGCACTGAACGCGGCGGAGTCGATATCTGCGGCCGCTCCCCCGGCCACCGGGGCCCCCGCCGGAGGAGATTCGGCAGTCCCGACGAGTACGCCCGCCGCGTCGTACTGGAGAAATTCTTCCCCACTCTCGATCGATACCACCGGAATCCGCTCCTCGAGACGGACGAGGAGCGTGTGCGGCGGAATCCGCTCGACCGCGTAGCGTTGGATGAGCGGGAAGGGTTCGAGCGCCGCGCGCACCTCGCGATCATCGACGAGCGCGAGCGGGGTTCCCTCGAGTCGTAGCAGGGCTTCTTCCACAGCCGCCGCGTCCACCCGCTCCGCACCGGCGAGCTCGATCTCCCGCACGGCCATCGCCGGAGTGAAGACCCCGACTGCGACGAAGATTGCGAGCGCGGCGACCACGCCAGCGATGACGAGCCAGAATTGCCGCCGCCTCCGAGTCCCGCTGGCGAAACGGCGACGGTCGCGTCGCTCTCGGCGCCGAAGCCTGCGGGTAGCCTCGCGCACCTCACGCTCGGCAGCGCGCACCGGGTCCGGGCCGCGCCCGGGCGCGATCGGGAGCTGCCCTTCCGAACCGGCGGGGCGTCTCATCCTGAACGCCTCACTCCCCGCCCACCTCGAAGCGATCGCGAAGGGAAGCGACCACCTGCGGGATGATTCGGTACACGGAACCACAGCTCATGGTTACCATGACGTCTCCAGGCCGAGCGAATTCGGCGAGGTAGTCGGCCGCGCGCTGCCAGTCATCAATGTAGGCCACGCGCGCGGGGTCGACGAAGTCGTTCGCGACAAGCTCCCCCGTGACGCCCGGAACCGGATCCTCCCTGGCCCCGTCGACGGCGAGCACCACACTGTGGTCGGCGCGAGCCTCAAGAACCTCGGCGAACTCGCGGTGGAACAGACTCGTCCTGCTGTAGAGGTGCGGCTGGTGGATCGCGATGAGCCGCCCCTCCCCAACGACTGCACGAGCCGATTCGAGCAGCGCATCAACCTCGGTCGGGTGATGGGCGTAGTCGTCGTAGACACGAACCCCACCCACCTCGGCGTGGAACTCGAACCTTCGTTTCGTGCCGCCAAACTCCGAGATCGCTTTCAGCGCGACAGCCGGGTCGTATCCGAGTCCGGTGAGCACGGCGAGCGCTCCGACGGCATTGACCGCGTTGTATCGACCGTACAGACCCAGGCCACCCTCGTATCGCCGGCCCTCCACCTCGACGACAAATCGAACCGGACCGGAATCGTCGATCTCGATGATTCGTACATCTGCTTCGGGTGCTTCTCCAAAAGTCCGAACCGCGGGTGCACCGGACCCCTGACGAAGCTCTCCAAGCACTTCGAGCGCTCCCGGATCATCCGCCGAGATGACGACGAGTTCCCGCGCAGCTCGGGCGAAATCAACGAAGGCCGCCATGAAGTTTTCCCGTGAGCCATAGAAATCAAGATGCTCCGGGTCAACGTTGGTGATCAGCGCAACAGCAGTGTCGTACAGCAAGAACGACTTATCGCTTTCGTCCGCCTCGATCACGAACAGGTCGTCAGATCCCGCCGCCGATGATGTCGCGAGCGACTCGATGATGCCACCGTTCACGAACGACGGATCGACCCCCAAGCCGAGCAAGCCAGTGACGACCATGCCGGTGGATGTCGTTTTGCCGTGCGCGCCCGCTACCGAGACGACGCGGTGGCCGCGCGACAACCAAGCGAGAGCCTGCGACCGGTGCAGCACGGGAATGCCATGTCGCAACGCATGCTGATATTCCGGATTGTCCTGCCACAATGCGCCCGTGACCACGAGCGTGTCAGCGTCACCGACGTTCGCCGCGTCATGTCCGATCGCAACGGGGATACCCAACTCCTCCAGCGCCGCGGTCGCATAATTCGCGCTCCGGTCCGACCCGGTGACCCGAACCCCGTCGGAGTGCATCATGCGCGCGATACCGCTCATGCCCGAACCGCCAATGCCGACGAAGTGCACGCGGCCGAGATCGGCGGGGATCTCGAGTTCCAGATCCGGGTAGATCATGAGGCCTCCTTGGTCGACACTCCAGGGTAGCGCGCCTCGCGCACCAGTTCGAGGAGCCGCTCGGTGCCGTCGAGGGATCCCGCGGCGCCGGCCCGCACCCCCATGTCCGCGCGACGGGCGTCATCCGCGAGGAGCGGCAGGAGCGACTCCCGCACCCATGCGGGTGTGAGATCCGCATCCTCAACGAGGATCGCACCCCCTGCCTCAACAACGCTCGCCGCGTTGAATCGCTGTTCACCGTTTCCGTAGCTGTACGGGACGAAAATTGCGGGGATCCCGAGGCCAGCGATCTCGCTAACGGTCGTCGAACCTGCGCGCGAGACGACGAGGTCGCATGCTGCGAAGGCGAGGTCCATGCGGTCACAGTACGGAATGACGACGTACCCGTCCACTCCGGGATCCTGCACCTCGGTGAGGCCACCCCAGACGTGCAGCACCTGCGCACCTGCCGCGACGATCTCGGCCGCAGAACCGGAAATACCCAGGTTGATCGCGCGCGCACCGAGGGACCCACCGGTGACGAGCAGTGTCGGCCGATCAGGGTCGAGTCCAAAGTGCTTCCGCGCCTCAGCGCGCAAACCGGCACGGTCGAGCCGAGTAATTTCCGGGCGGAGCGGCATACCTGTCACCCTCGCATTCGGAATCGGCGTACCCGGGAAGGTCACCCCGACATACGGTGTGCTGCGGGCACCAAGCCGGTTCGCGAGACCCGGCTTGGCGTTCGCCTCGTGGATCACCACCGGAATCCCCTCTTTCGCTCCTGCACGGTAGGCAGGCGCCGAAGCATACCCCCCGAAGCCAACGACCACGTCCACCCCACGGTCCTTGATGATCGCGCGAGTCTCACGCACGGCACGGGCAAACCGTGCCGGAAATCGCAGCGCTGCAAGATTCGGGCGGCGCGGAAAAGGCAGCCGCTCGATTGTGGCGAGTTCGTAGCCGCGCTCAGGCACGAGGCGTGCTTCCAAACCTTCGCGAGTCCCGAGCACGATAATCTCAGCGTCCGCTTCTCGTTCTTCGATCAGATCAGCGAGCGCGAGCAGCGGGTTGACGTGCCCGGCCGTGCCCCCTCCGGCCAGCAGATAGGTGGTCATCACAGATCCCTTCCGGCGCTCACGCCGTCTTCTCGCCTCGTGCGTCCGACTCTCCATGCTTTGCCGCATCCCGTGCGATGGAAATCACCACACCAATCGCCGCGAGACAGGCAATCAGCGCCGTACCGCCCGCGCTGATGAGCGGGAGCGGCACACCCAGCACCGGCAAGATACCGATGACGACGCCAATATTCACGAAGGCCTGGCCAATGATCCAGACCAGGATCCCACCGACGACGGCCTTACCGAAGCGATCCCTCGCCCGGGAGATCACCCGCAGCATCAGCGCTGCGAGCACGACGAACAGCACGATGACGAGCAGCGCGCCGATGAGCCCGAGCTCCTCACCGATGATCGCGAAAATGTAGTCGTTGTCTGCCGCGGGAAGCCAAGACCATTTCGCCTTGGAGCCTCCGAGCCCCACTCCGAAGAGACCGCCCCCAGCGAGCGCCCACAACCCGTGAAGTGGTTGCCACCCGAGCCCGCTGTAGTCCTCGTTCCCGGTCGCGTGACCGAAGAGGCGCTGCATGCGGTTCGGGCTCGTCACCACGAAGAGGAATACGAAGAGCAGCCCTCCAGCGGCGACCGTGCCGAGCGTTTTCCAGCTGACGCCCCCGAAATACATGGCCCCGATCACGAGTGCGGCCATAATCATTGTCGTCCCCAGGTCACGGCCGAGAAGCACGAGCCCGAGCGCAAGAACCGCGCCCGGCAGCACCACCGGGATGATTTCGTGTCGCATCTGTCCGAGCAGCGGTTCCTTCTTCGCGAGCACCACCCCGATCCAGACGACAAGAGCGAGCTTCAGTGCCTCCGAGGGTTGCGCACCAAAACCGCCGATCTGAATCCAGTTGCGGTTGCCGTAGACCTCGACGCCGAGCGGAGTGAAGACGAGCAGCTGCAGCAAAATCGCGACGCCGAGCAGCACCCACGCCCACCGCTTCCAGAAGGCGACGGGCATCGCCGCGGCGATGAGCATGAGTGGGATACCGATGAGCGCGAATGTCGCCTGACGCCAGAACCCGCCGAAGAACCCCTGATCTTCGAGATACGAGGTGATCGATGATGATGAGAGGACCATGATCAGGCCGAAGCCCACAAGCAGTAGCGTGATCGCGTACAGGCCGATCACTGTACGGTCCGATGAGCTGCCGGCAAGCCCGCCCAGCCTGATCCGCGACTGGCCCAGCCCGTCAGGCTCCGGTCCGCGCGGCGCCGTCATCCGCCTCACCCCCGGCGAGATCGGCCACGGCAGCCTGGAAGGCGCGCCCGCGATCGGAGTACGACTCGAACTGGTCCATCGACGCGGCAGCCGGCGAGAGCAGGACGGTGTCGCCCGGCCGTGAGAGCTCGGCCGCGGCGCGCACGGCAGCCGCCATCACGCCGTCTGTCACGTCGATCTCGCGCACCGGCAGGTCTGGGGCGTGCCGAGCAAGCGCTGCGAGCACCGGTGCGCGATCCCGCCCGATCACCACGGCAGCACGCAGCCGCGATACGTGCGCCGCGACGAGTTCATCGATGTCGACTCCCTTGAGGAGGCCGCCAAGAATCCACACGACGTCGCGCATGGCACGAAGCGAAGCGTCAGCGGCATGCGCGTTCGTCGCCTTCGAATCGTCGATCCATTCGGCCCCGAGCGCCGATCCGAGGCGTTGCGCTCGATGCGGATCAGGCACAAACTCCAAGACCGCTCGAGCGATCTCCGCGGGTTCAACGCCCCGCGCCCGAGCGAGCGCACTCGCGGCGAGGACGTTCTGCACCATATGCGGCGCCGCGATCCCGCGCTCCGCGAGTTCGTCGACGGTCACGAGTTCAAATGCCTCGCGGCGGCGCTCGGCATGGAAACCGCGGTCGACGAGGATCCCTTCGACCACGCCGAAACCGCTCGGGGGCGGCGAGTCCAGACCGAAGCTGATCGCGCGAGCACCCTCGACGACATCAGCCTGCTCAACCATCCGCTCCGTTTCGACATCGGAGCGGTTGTAGACGCAGGCCACCTGGGTGTTCTCATACACCCGAGCTTTCGCCGCCCAGTATGCTCCCGAGCTTCCGTGCCAGTCGAGATGGTCATCCGCAAAGTTCAGGCACGCACTCGCATACGGGGAAATCTCACCCAACCGCTCGAGCTGAAAACTCGACAACTCCACGACGAGCGCATCGTAGCCTTGCGGATCCCGGAGTGCGTCGAGGATCGGTGTGCCAATGTTGCCGACCGGCGCGGCGCGCAGCCCGCCCGCGACAAGCATGTGCGCTGTCAACTGCGCAGTCGTCGTTTTCCCATTGGTCCCGGTGACGCAGATCCAATCAGCGACCCGCGGCGTCTTGTCACGCAGTCGCCACCCCAGCTCGATATCCCCCCACACCGGAACTCCGCGCTCCGCCGCCCAGCTCGTGAGCGGGTGATCGGGTCGATATCCGGGTGAGACCACCACGAGATCCGGACCGAAGGCGGCAAGATCTCCGAGCTGCTCGGCGTGCGAAACGGCGCAGAACCGCTCCGCGCCGATCACGTCGAGCAAACGCTCGCGGTCCCCATCCGGAGCCGCGTAGATCACGCGCACGTGCGCACCGAGCTCCACAAGCGTGTCGGCCACGGAGAACCCGGTTACCCCGAGACCGAGGACCGCTACGCGAAGACCCGTCCAGTCATCGTGCCAGCTTCCCAGCGCCAGCACCCGATCCCTCGTCCACATCACCGCGTCTCCCGTCACTGCTGCAGCAGCCATTCACCGTAGAAGGCGCCGACCCCGGTGATGACGAACAGCGCCGCGATGATCCAGAATCGCACGACAACCGTCACCTCAGCCCAGCCCTTCAGTTCGAAGTGGTGGTGGATCGGGCTCATCAAGAAAATGCGTTTGCCCTTGGTGGCTTTGAAATAGAGGCGCTGGACGATGACCGAACCGGTTTCGATGATGAAGAGGCCGCCGATGAGCACGAGCAGCAGTTCGGTCCGCGTGAGAATCGCGAGCGCCGCAATGGCACCTCCGATCGCCATCGACCCGGTATCACCCATGAACACCTGTGCGGGGTTCGTGTTCCACCACAGGAATCCGCCGAGTCCGCCGAGAAACGCGGCCGCGATCACCGCCAGATCCATCGGGTCGCGCACCATGTAGCAGCCGACCTCATACGCCGTGCTGAGACAGTTCTGCGAGGCCTGCCAGAAACCAATCACGAGATACGAGCCGAAGGCGAAGATCGCGGCGCCGGTGGCGAGACCGTCGAGACCATCGGTGACATTCACCGCGTTCGTCGTCGACGTGACGATAACGACGATCCACAGGACGACGAGCACGGTTCCGGCAATAACGCCGAAGGTCATGAAGTCGAAGGGGAGATCCCGAAAGAGCGAGATGTGGGTCGAGACCGGTGTGACTCCGGCCTCGTTCGCGAACTGCAGCCCGAGCAGCGCGAAGGCCACCGCGATTGCGACCTGGCCCGTGATCTTCGCCCAGCCGTTGAGCCCCGCCGAGTTCTGCAGCCGGGCCTTCATGAAATCGTCGACGAACCCGACGAGGCCGGCCCCGAGCGCCATGAGGATAACGAGCAGTGCCGACGGACTGGGTGTCTCCCCCATCACGAGCTTGCCGACGAAGTAGGCGATGATCGAGCCGGAGAGGAAGATCAGGCCCCCCATGGTCGGCGTTCCGCGCTTCACCTCGTGTTCCTTCGGCCCGTCGACGCGGATCGGCTGCCCCCAGCGCAGACGATTGAAGAGGCGCACGAACACCGGCGTGAGGAGCAAGGAATAGAGCAGCGAGAACCCGCCGGCGATGAGGAGCGCGATCATGCGTAAGTCTCCCCGAGTCGGTCACCGAGGAAGCGCAGCCCCGCCGAATTCGAGGACTTCACGATCACCGTGTCCTCCGGCCGCAGAGTGTTGATGAGATATTCGTAGGCTTCATCCTGGGTCTCGAAGAAGACACTCTCGCCATCCCACGATCCCTCGTTGATCGCACTGATGTGCAAGTGACGAGCATCCGCGCCGACGACTACGAGCTCCGAAATGCGCAGGCGAACGGCTTGCAGTCCGATGCGAATGTGTTCCTCGACCGAATACTCGCCGAGTTCGCTCATCGCACCGAGCACCGCGACCGTGCGGCCGCCCGGTCGACGGATCTGCGCGAGAGTGCGAAGCGCCGCGCTCATGGAGTCAGGGCTCGCGTTGTAGGCGTCGTTGATCACCGTGATCTCGTCGCGGCCGCCCATGACCTCCATCCGCCAGCGCGCAGCGCGGGTGTGCAATTGCAGTACCTCGACGATTTGCTCAAGCGGCAGCCCGAGTTCGAGGGCGACCGTCGCCGCCGCGAGCGCATTCATCACGTGGTGCTCGCCGAGCACCGGGAAGTGCACCGGCATCGACTGCCCGTCGGCGTGGATCGTGAAACGCGTACCATCGACCCTCGGATCGATGTCGCTTGCCCGCACGTCCGCCTCCGGATGCTGTCCGAACCAGCGCACCCGCGCCGACGTCAGCTCAGCCATGCGCGCCACGTACGGATCATCTCGGTTGAGCACAGCGAGCGCCGACTCCGGAAGGTCGCGCACCATCTCGCTCTTCGCTCGGAAGGTGGATTCAATCCCACCGAATTCACCAGCGTGGGCAAGCCCGACCGAGAGCACCACACCGATATTCGGCGGCGCCATCGCAGTGAGTTTCGCGATCTCCCCCTCACCGCTCGCCCCCATCTCGGCGACAAGGGTTTCGGTCGAATCCGTGGTGCGCAGCATTGTGATCGGCCCACCAACCTCGTTATTGAAGGACTTCTCCGCGGCGACCGTCTCCCCCAGCTGCTCGGCCATTGCGCGCACGAGATTCTTCGTCGTCGTCTTGCCGTTGGAGCCGGTGATCCCTATGACCGTGAGCCGGGTGTTCTGCTGCAATCGCCGCATCACCGCGCCCGCGAGGTCGCCGAGCGCTTCGGTCGAGTCTGCGACGACGATCTGCGGAACGCGGCCGTCAACCTCCCGTTCAACGACGAGGAGTGCAGCGCCGGCGTCAACGGCTTTCGCGGCGAAGAGGTGCCCGTCGGTCTCTTCACCGGGCCGCGCGAAGAAGATCTGCCCGTCGCGGATCTCTCGCGAGTCCGTCTGCGCGTTACCCGTGACGACCGTCTGTGTTTCCGCTCCGGAGCCCCCAGGACGAGCCGCCCGTTCACGGCCTCCGCAATTTCCGCGAGTGTCAGTTCGATCAATTGAGCAGTCCTGCCTCGCGGAGTGCGCCGCGTACCTCGTCTCGGGCCGAGTAGGGAATGTGCTTCCCGGCGACCTCCTGATAGTCCTCGTGTCCGGGACCGGCATACAGGATAACGTCATCCGGCCCCGCGATCGAAATGGCGAGCCGGATCGCGGCACGCGGATCCCCCTCTTCGATGACCTGCGCGTGGTTCGCCTCGCGTGCTCCAGCGATGAGCTGCGCCCGTATCGCCTCGGGCGGCTCGGTGCGGGGGTGATAGTCGCAAACGATAAGCACGTCGGATCCCGCAGCCGCGATCCGCCCCATCTCATGCCGTTTCGTCGTGTCTCGATCTCCGTCCGCACCAAACATGAAAATGATCCGTCCGGGAGCGACTTCGCCGAGCGCCTCAAGCATCGCGGAGAACGCTCCCGGCGTGTGCCCGTAATCGACGAAGAAGCGCGGTCCGCGGCCGGGCTCACTCATGAGTTCGAGCCGTCCAGGGATGTAGGCGGGAATACGGCCCCGCTCAAGCCCTGCCTCGACCTGCGAAACGGGGATGCCTGCCTCGTGCAGCATGATCAACGCGAGGGCCGCGTTCTCGGCCATGAATTTCCCGAACGTCGGGACGCTTCCACGGAAGTGGACCCCTCCGGGGCCCTGCAGCACGAACGACACTCCGTCGATCGTCTGCCGCGTCACGGCGAGGTGCCAATCTGCATCCTGCCCGAACTCGGTCGCAAGCCGAGTCACAGGAATCCGCGCCTCCCGAGCAATCCGCTGCCCGTGCACCGTATCGACGACGACGACGCCGCGTTCGGCGTGGTCCGGGCTGAAGAGCGCGAGTTTCGCCGCGAAATAGGTCTCCATGTCGCCGAAGTCGTCGAGGTGATCCTGGGAGAGGTTGTTGAACGCGACGACGTCGAAGTGCACGCCATCGATCCGATGCCGCTCGATCGCGTGCGCCGAGACCTCGATGACGATGCCGTTGACGTCCCGCTCGATCATGCGCGCGAGGAGCCCATGCAGCACAGGCGCCTCGGGGCTCGTCAAGTCAGAGACAATGACCTCGTCGCCGATTCGCCGTTCAGCGGTCGAGCTGAGCCCCGGGGTGAGGCCCGCGGCACGAAGAAGCTCGGCAAGGAGATAGACAACGCTGGTCTTGCCGTTCGTCCCAGTGATGCCCAGCACCGTGGCCTGCGGCCGATCGCTGCCGTATACGGCACCGGCGACCGCTCCCGCGATTTCACGCGGCGCCTCAGCCGTGACAAGCACGGGCATCCGAGTTCCCGCCTGCTGCGCAAGCGCAGCGCCAGCTTCATCGGTCAGCATCGCTACCGCACCGAGCGTCTCTGCCTGACGCACAAAATCCGCGCCGTGACGCCGCGTCCCCGGCACTCCCAGGTACAGGTCTCCCGGCCGCACGTCCCGCGAATCCAGGGTGATTCCGGTGGTGTGCAGGCCGTCGAGCGCAGCAGTCGAGCGCAGCCCGAACTGCTCGGCGAGCCTCGTCAGCTCGACGGCCTCCGGGTGCCGTGGGCGGATGCTCAACTCTTCAGGCGTGCTCAAAGATCCTCCGGTGGGCGCATCAGTATTCAGTGGGAATCGGTGCGTAGGTTCCGCTCGACGGCGGGATGCCGAACGTACGAATCGTAGCCTCAGCAGCCTCGTGAAATGCGGTGAGCGCCGCGGTCGCACCGTCGCCGCCCTTTGCGAACGCCACCGATGCCACCGCAACGTACTGCGGATCATCAGCGGGGAAGATCCCTGCGAATGAATTCACGAAGTCCGCTCGATAGCCACCCTGTCCGTCAGGCTGTTCCGCCGTACCGGTCTTACCTGCGAGGCGGTAGCCAGGGATCTCGATGATCTCGTCGAACCAGGCCTCGTTCGCCACCGTCTCGAGCATGCCCATCACCTGGTCTGCCGTGTGCTCACTCACAGCTTGCACGGGTTCGCCGTGGTCAAGCACGGTTTCATCCCCGCTCACGTCCTGGCAACCGCGCACGATGGTCGGCGGCACCCGGAGCCCGCCGTTAGCGATCGCCTGATACGCGCCCGCCATCTGCACGATCGTTGTGGAGACCGCCTGCCCGAAAGTCGTGTTGTACACGGTCTGCCTGTCCCAGTTTTCCGCCGGAGTGAGGAAGCCGGAATCCTCGAGCGGCATTCCCGCCTGCGTTGAAGCTCCGAGACCGAAGCGCTGAAGGTAGTCGTACCGCTCCTCCGCGCTGAGGAGCGTCCCGAGTGTCGCCGTACCGACGTTCGACGACTGTGTGAGGATTCCCGTCATCGTCCACTGCATGGGCTCGTGCCAGAATGAGTCGCCAAAACGCACTCCAGGTTCGGGTTCGAGGTACGCGGGAGTGAGATTCTGAGTGAGCGGCGTCGCCACCCCCTGATCGATCAACGCAGCGAAAGTCAGGGTTTTGAGCGTCGACCCCGGCTCGTAGGGAGCGACAAACGAGCGGGCCTCCCGCTTCGTCGGATCCGAGGCATCCACATCGTTCGGATCAACCGAACCGTCCTCCGCGACCGCGACCAGTTCCCCGGTCTTCACGTCCATGATGACGAGGAACCCCCACTCGGCCTGCACATTCTGCACCTGCCGATTGATCGTCTGCTGCGCCTCCCACTGGAGATCGAGATCGATCGTCAGCTCGACGGTGCCGCCGTCGACGGCCTGCTTCGTCACCACGACGCTGCCGGGAAGTGCCACGCCGTCTTCACTCCGCTCGTATTCCTCTGATCCGTCAATGCCGGTGAGGCACGCGTCTTGAGAAACCTCGACTCCCGACTGGGGCTGCCCGTCGCTACTCGAGAAGCCGATGATGTTGCCAGCGATGGCACCGTTCGGGTAGGTCCGGGTGTGCTGGCTCTCGAACGTCAACCAGGGGATGCGAAGTTCTTTGAGTTCGTTGAGCTGACTGAGATCGACCGACCGCTTGACGTAGGCGAAGTCGGACTTGGGGTTGTCTGCAAGCGCCTCGTCGACGATCTCCTGAATCTCTTCGCCCTCTTGGCCGGTGATCTCACCGATCTCTTCAAAGGCCTCCGCCGCGGTCACCTCGACGGTGCCGATGCCGTGCGGGTCGGGGCGGTAAAATTTTCCGCCGTTGACGCGGGTGTTCTTCGGCGACAGCTGGACGTCGTACCGCTCGTCGGTCGTCGCGAGCACCTCTCCGTTGCGGTCGACGATATCGCCGCGCACGCTCGGAATGACAACCGGTACGGCACGTTTTCCCCGCGCTTCTTCGTTCAACTCTGACGCGGAGACAAGTTGCACATCCACGAGGCGGACAAAGAACGCACCGGCAGCGACGATGATGACGATGAAGACCAGGAGGCTCCGCGAGCGGGTAATGCGCTGTTTCAACGGGTCGGCTCCTCACTTTGTCTTGCGCTCGATGCTCGCGGGTTCACATGGGGCGCGCTCGCTCCCGTATTCACCGGGTTTCGGGTGCCGGAAGCTCACCCTTCCACCGTACCGGCGGTTCGTCGCTGAGCACCGGAGCGACCCGGGGTACCAGGAGCCCTTCGGCGTCGACGACGGGAAGTGCCGCCAGGGTGGAGTTCGGAACCAAATTCGCCTGGGCCTCGGTGGCGGTGATCTCGAGGGATCCGAGAACGGCGCCGTCACTCAGTCGCAGCGTTGCTGGACGTGCGTTCTGCACCATCCCGAGCCGTGCCGCGTTCTCAGCGAGGTTCTGCGGGGAGGCGAGCTTATCTACGTTCTGGGCGAGAACGCGCTCCACTCGACTGAGGTCGCGTTGCTCGATCTCGAGTGCTCGCATTTCGTAGGCTCCCTGCGACACCGCAATGCTCAGCCCGAGTTGGGAAGCAAGGATGCCGAGCACGAGACCCACGGAGATGAGCGCCCCGGTGAGGGGGCTCCGTCGCCGCTTGCGCGCGGGCAAGTCGACCGGGGCCAGGTGGCGTTCGGGTGACTGGGTTTCGGCCGGAGCGGGAGTGAGGAGCCGACGGAGATCGATCCGCTCAGGCGAGACGCTACTCATCGGACCTCCCTGATGCGTTCGGCAGCTCGGAGGCGCACGGGGATCGCGCGCGGATTCCGCTCCCGTTCCTCATCGCCCGCAAGCTCCGCACCGCGAGTGAGCAGACGAAGCTCGGGTCGATGTTCGGGAAGCTCCACCGGCAGGCCAGGCGGTGCCGTCGACTTCGACCGTGCGGTGAGGACGCGCTTCACGAGGCGATCCTCGAGCGACTGGTACGCCATGACGACGATGCGTCCGCCCATACCGAGGAGATCCACAGCCGCTGGAATCGCGCGCTCGAGCACGGCGAGTTCACCGTTCACCTCGATGCGCAACGCTTGGAAGACGCGCTTTGCGGGGTGCCGCTGATCCCTCACCGCGGCCGGCGTGGCGGCCTGCAGCACGTCCACGAGTTGTCCGCTGCGCTCGATCGGTGCGTGAGAGCGCGCTGCCACGATTGCCCGCGCGTAACGTCCCGCGAGAGGTTCCTCACCGTAGCGTTCGAAAATCGCTCTGAGCCGACCCTCGGGCGCGACCGCGAGAACCTCGGCGGCCGTCTCTCCGACGCTCTGATCCATGCGCATGTCGAGCGGTGCGTCATGCGCGTAGGCAAACCCGCGCTCAGCCTCGTCAAGCTGCAGTGAGGAGACCCCGAGGTCGAAGAGCACACCATCGACGCGGTCGACTCCAGTGTCGCGCACGGCGGTCGCGATCTCGTCGTACACCGCGTGCACCCGCTCTGCGCGTTCTCCGAAGCGGGCGAGCCGCCCACCTGCCAGTTCGAGCGCTTCAGGGTCGCGGTCGAGTCCAATGACCGTAAGACCAGGGTGCGCGTCGAGGAGCGCCTCGGTGTGTCCGCCCATTCCGAGCGTCGCGTCGACGATGACAGCTTCGTCTCGCGCCGCCACGGGGGCGAGGAGTTCCAGACAGCGCTCGAGCAGCACTGGCGTGTGGAGTGCGCTCGGATCCCTTTTTTCAGTGTGCATGGTGTTTCGGGCTAGAACATGCCCGGAATCACCTCCTCCTCAATTTCGGAGAAGGCGGATTCCTGCTCGTGCAGGTAGGTCTGCCAAGCTTCGGCATCCCAAATCTCCGCGCGCGAACCGGCGCCGATCACGGCGAGTTCGCGATCAAGCCCCGCGTACTCGCGGAGCCCCGCCGGAATCGTGACACGGTGTTGCTTATCCGGAGTTTCCGGATGCGCACCAGAGAGGAACACTCTGAGGTAGTCGCGCGCCTGCTTCGATGTCACGGGAGCTTGCCGGATCCTGTCGTGCATGTCCTCGAACTCGCGCTCACTGAACACGTATAGGCACCGCTCCTGCCCCCGGGTCATCACGAGCCCTTCGGCGAGCTCATCTCGAAACTTCGAGGGGAGGATCAGACGGCCCTTGTCGTCGAGGCGAGGCGTGAACGTGCCGAGAAACACCGGGCTGCCTCCCTCCGACATTGCGTCTTACCGCCCCAGAGTACTCCACTTCCCTCCACTCTGTGCACTTTTCTCACCACTTCCTCCCCAACATGCTTCAAGGAGTCATCAAAACCCGCACAAACACAAGGGTGTTCCTGGTAGTGCGGCGCCCAGAAGAAGCAGTGGAACCACGGTGGCTACGGTCACATTTCGGCGTTTCGCCCTCCCACTGAGGCGAGAGATCGCCCAGAGCTCAGCCCAGTGGAGCAAAGTGGAGGGATCCCTCACCTGTTTGCAGCCCTAGCCCCCCAGCTCCACAGCCCCACAGCCCCACAGCCCCACATCCTCCAGCTCCCCAGCTCCACATCAGCTCCCCACCACCCACTCGCAACTCCGAGTCCCTGCCCCGCTCCCTGCCCCCGCTCCCAACTCCAGCAGACGGGGGATCTCCCCTCTGCGTACCGAAATCAGCAATTTTGGGTACGCAGAGGGGAGATCCCCCGCAGAGCAGAGAAGCCAAGGGTGTGGCCAGTGTGCGCACAGTGCACACGGCACAAACAGTGCAGACAGTGCAGACGGAGCATGCAGGTCATGCAGACGGAGCATGCAGGTCATGCAGGCAGCGCGAGTGGCTAAGAGTTAGGGATGAGTGCAACAGTCCAGACTCAGTGACTGATGCCAGCACTCAAGATTCAGCACATAAAAAAGGGATCGTGGTCACCCACGATCCCTCAGCGTTCAGGAGTCCGAGCCGCCCATGCGCTCGTCCCATCGTCGCTCCATGCGCTCGCTTAGAGACTCGCCCGCCTCTTTCTTCGCGTCCTGCGAACCACGACCATCATTCACGGGCGCCAGGTCTGCCTCTTCGCCACCCGACGTCATGAGCAGCACGCCACCGACCATGGCAGCGAACCCGATTAGCCCCAACCACAGCTGCTGCGCCGCAACGCCGCCGATCATCGCACCGATACCGGCAAGCACGACAATGATGCCCAAGACAAGTGAGCGGTAACTCGTACGTCGTCTACGGGAGACACCGGCCTCCATCACGTCGGCTTCACTTTGGTAGAAACCGCGTTCCATCTCCTCGAGCAGCCGCTGCTCGCGCTCTGAAAGAGCCATGGCGCCTCCTCTGGCGAGTGGATATCGTTTCCCTCCAGTCTACCTGGTCGCCGCCGCGGCTAGGCTAGTCGCGTGGAAGAAACGACGCGACTCGCAGGGCTCGTACAGGAGCGCATCTCGGATACGATCGCAATTCACCGACAGGCGCTTGAACCCCTGGGAGACGACGCACTCCCACTTCTCGATGAGGCGCTCGGCTTCCTCGCGGGCGGGAAGCGCTTCCGGGCGCAGTTCGCGACCCTCGGTTATCGTGCGGTTCAACCGCTCGATCTGTCGGGTGAGATCGATTCGCGCGCGAGCATGGTGCTCGACGCGGCGAGCGCGCTCGAGCTCTTCCACGCTGCAGCGCTCATCCACGACGATGTGATCGATCGGTCCGACACCCGTCGCGGGCGGCCTGCAGTTCATCGCCTGTTTGCCGCGATGCATCAGCAGCGCGCGCTCAAGGGATCCGCGGAACACTTCGGTCTGTCGAGCGCGATCCTACTCGGCGACCTGCTGCAGTCGTGGGCTGACGAGCTCATGGAGGAGGCGTGCGAAGCAATTGAAGACCGCAGCGCCGCCCGTCGCACGCGGGGACATTTTAATCGCATGCGCAGCGAGGTGGCCGTTGGGCAATACCTCGACGTGCTCGAGGAGCAACGACCGACGTTCGCGCCGCACTCCGAGCAGCTCGAACGCTCAACCCGAGTGCTCGTCTATAAGTCAGCGAAGTACAGCGTTGAAGCACCGCTCCTCATCGGAGCCGCGCTCGCTGGAGCAGATGACGACCAGGAGCGGGCCCTTGCAGCGTTCGGTCTGCCGGTTGGGGTCGCCTTCCAGCTTCGTGATGATCTGCTGGGCGTCTTCGGCGACGAGGAAGTGACGGGGAAGCCGAGCGGCGATGACCTCATCGAAGGCAAGCGCACCGTGCTCGTCACCCTTGCGAGGGAGAACCTTCCGTCCACCCAGGCACGCATTTTCGACGACCTACTCGGCAGCGATCTCGACCAGGAACAGGTAGCGATCCTGCAGCGCACGATTCGCGAGAGCGGCGCGCCCGAACAGGTCGAGGATATGATCACCCGGAACATCGATCGAGCGACGAATTCCTTGCGGGGCGCGCCCGTTCGTGGTGACGCCGCGGCACTGCTCGTGCAACTTGCCGAAAGAGCAGCTCGCCGCGCCTCATAGCGCGCGAGCCGCGGCTTCGTCAGAAGGCGAGCGACTGCGTCGCGCGGCGCACCGCGCTCTTACGTCCGGCGACGAGTTCGTCGATGGGCCTCCCACCGAGTTCATCACTCGATGAGAACAGCCAGTCAACGGCCTCCTCCTCGGAGAATCCCGCGTCCAACAGGGCGAGCACGGTTCCGCGAAGTGACGGCAGGGGCTGATTCCCCTGCACGAACTCGGCCGGCACTTTGAGCACGCCATCGATCCGGACCGCGAGAAGGTAGTGGTCCTCAATGAGCCGGCGGAGTTTGCCCGGGGTCGAGTCGAAGCGTTCGACGAGGTCGGGAATTGTCAGGAATACTGCCTCTGGGCGCATGTTCGTAGCCACGATTCCACTCTGCCAGTGCATCGCCGAGCGCGCAACGCGACCGCAGGATTCGGGGGCCACGGCGCGCATGCCGCAGCTTCGCAGTGGGTCACCGTAGACTTTCGGCGTGAACTCCGTGCCGACCGACCCGATGATCGGGCAGACGCTCGACGGACGATACGTGGTCCGTTCACGCATCGCCCGCGGGGGCATGGCGATGGTCTACCTTGCGACTGATCTGCGTCTCGAGCGGCGCGTGGCGGTGAAGGTCATGCACCCGCACCTCGCGGAGGAGGAGAATTTCACTCGGCGCTTCGAACAGGAGGCCCGCAGCGCCGCCGGCCTCTCGCACGCCAACCTCGTCGGAGTGTTCGACCAGGGCCGAGACGCCGGCCGCACCTACCTCGTGATGGAGTACCTACCGAGCATCACGCTGCGCGATCTGCTGAAGCAGCAGAAGCGACTCTCCGCTGATCAGGCCGTCGAGATCAGCGAGGCAGTGCTCGCGGGTCTCGCCGCAGCGCACGGCGCAGGGATCGTGCACCGCGACCTGAAGCCTGAGAACGTGTTGCTCGCCGACGACGGCCGCATCAAGCTCGGGGATTTCGGGCTTGCTCGCGCGGTCAGCGCCAACACGACGACGGGCCAGGCACTACTCGGCACGATCGCTTACCTGTCCCCCGAGCTCGTGACCCGCGGTGTCGCCGATGCGCGCAGCGACCTCTACGCCTTCGGCATCATGCTGTACGAGATGCTCACTGGCGAACAGCCGTTCACTGGCGAACAGCCCATGCAAATCGCGTATCAGCACGCGCACTCCGATGTTCCCGCCCCGTCTCTGAAGAGCCCTGAGTCGACGACTGAGCTCGACGAACTCGTTCGCTGGACGACGCAGCGCGACCCCGAGCTGCGTCCGAGAGACGCCCGTGAGGCGCACGCGCATCTCGCGGCCCTGAGACAGGGCCTCACCCCGCCCGGAGCCACGCGCGTGCTCGATGACTTCGACGGCGCACTGGCCACTCCATCGACCACTGTTTTGGCTCCGGCTCAGCAGGATCTCCTCGCCGAGAGCACGGGAGCTGATCCCTCCGATGCTGGTGACGAGGCGGGCCGAGCAGAGGCCCCGCCGACTGAGCACGCGGCGGAAGCGGCGCGCGGTCGCGCTCGACGGGGCGGCATCCTCGCGGGGATCACGGTAGTGCTCATCGCCGCCATCGGCGGTCTCGGCTGGTGGCTCGGGCAGGGACCGGGATCCCTCGCCACTGTCCCTGACGTCGCGGGCTCGGATCTTTCCGTGGCGATCAACGAGATCGAGTCGGCAAGCCTCGTTCCCGAGGTCTTCGAGTGCTCGAGCCTCGAGATTCCCGCGGGGCTTGCAGCGAGGACGGAGCCCCGCGCTGACGAGAGGATCGAGCGTGGCAGCCTCGTGCGGCTCTGCCAATCGACGGGGCCCGAATTGCTCGCGGTGCCGACGATCGTCGGGCTCTCGCTCGAGGATGCGCGGCGCACCATCGAAGAGGCTGGGTTTCGGGTGGGCGATGTTTCCGAGCAGCGGTTCGCCGTAGAAGAGGCCGACACCGTGCTCGCCGCACTCGGCACCGATGGGGAGGCTCTCGGCGAGACCTACCCTGAGCAGGGTCCCATCGACCTCGTGCTGTCTGCGGGGCCACTGCCCGATGTTTCCGGAGCGACCGAGGAGGAGGCGACCGCACGCCTCACCTCAGCGGGACTTCACGTTGAACCTTCTCTCCGCTCCGAGGCGCACAATGCCGAGATCCCGGAGGGACACGCGATCGGATTCGCGGTCACCACGGACCCGGTGCGACCTGGTGACTCCGTGGGCCTGCAGGTCTCCCTCGGCCCCGAACTGTTCGAGATTCCGAGCGTGTCCGGTCTTCCGCTGCAGGAGGCAATGGACGCGCTTGCGCAGGCTGGATTCAGCCCGACCACTCTCGTCCCCGAGGCGCTTCGCGGCTTCGCGCAGGCTTCGCACACCACGCCGGAGGCCGGCGAACTGGTGCCGCACGGCACGGAAATTCAAGTCCGGGCCACCCTCAGCCTCTGAGGTCGCGTTGATCCCCCACCCTCGCGAATCGTGCGGTGAGGGATCAACGCACTCAGCGTCGGATCTGCTTCAGCTCTTCCGCAACGAGGAAAGCGAGCTCGAGTGACTGTCGATGGTTGAGCCGCGGATCGCACAGAGACTCGTACCGGGTCGCGAGCGTCGCTTCATCGATGTTCTCGGAACCGCCGAGGCACTCGGTGACGTCGTCGCCGGTAAGTTCGATGTGGATGCCACCGGGAACCGTGCCGGCTTCGCGGTGAGCCTCGAAGAACCCCAGGAGCTCGTCCATGACGTCATCAAAACGTCGGGTCTTGTAGCCTGTCGCCGTGGTCATGCCGTTGCCGTGCATCGGGTCGGTCACCCACAGTGGCTGTGCACCGGCGTCACGAACACCCGCGAGCAGCCCGGGCAACACGTCACGGATCTTGCCCGCCCCCATCCGGGTGATGAAGGTAAGCCGACCGGGCTCGCGCTCGGGGTCCAGTTTGTCGATCAGCCGGAGCGCATCGTCGACCGTCGCGGTTGGGCCGAGCTTCACCGCGATCGGGTTACGCACATGTGAGAGGAATTCGACGTGAGCGCCGTCGAGCTGTCGGGTCCGTTCACCGATCCACAGCATGTGCCCGGAGGTGCCGTAGAGGTCGCCGGTTCGCGAGTCAACGCGAACAAGCGGGCGCTCGTAGTCGAGCAATAGCGCCTCGTGGCTGACGTAGAACTCGGTGCGCGAGAGCGCCGAATCCTCAACGCCGCACGCGTCCATGAACCGCAGTGCGCGGTCGATCTCGGCGGCGAGGGATTCGTACCGCTGATTCGCGGGGGTCGACACGAATCCCTTGTTCCACTCGTGCACCTGCCGCAGATCCGCGAACCCGCCCTGGGTGAACGCGCGAATGAGGTTCAGCGTCGATGCGGAGACGTGGTAGCCCTGGACGAGACGCGAGGGATCCGCTGCGCGGTTCTCGGGAGTGAAATCGTAGCCGTTGACGAGATCACCACGGTACGCCGGAAGTGTTACGCTGTCGCGCGTTTCGGTGTCACTCGAACGGGGCTTCGCGAACTGTCCGGCCATCCGGCCGACCTTGATCACTGGCGTGGACGCACCGTAAGTGAGCACCACGGCCATCTGCAGGAGTGTCTTCACGCGGTCACGGATCTTGTCCGCGGTAGCTGCCGCGAAGGTCTCAGCGCAGTCACCGCCCTGCAGCAGAAATGCTTCACCGCGCGCGGCTGCCGCCAATCGCTCCTTCAGCTGATCGGCCTCCCCTGCGAAGACGAGGGGCGGCTGGGTCTGGAGGTCTTCAGTTGCCTTCGCTAGGGCCGCATGATCCGGCCAGGTCGGCTGCTGCTTCGCTTCGAGGGTCTGATACGCATCGAGCTCGGCGAACGCGCGGGCGGAGGCGGTGTCGTGAGTCAGACTCGTCATCGGATTCCTCGATATCGTTGGTGGTGCACGCCGGGGCGCGGCTACGGCCGGAGGCCGCAACCCTCTCAGACTACTATCCTCAGGTCGGATAACCCCTGTCAGCCGCGGTTGCGTACGCTCGAGGCGTAGACGTCGACGTACTGCTGCCCGCTGAGTCGCTGAATTTCAAGCATGATCTCGTCGGTGACGCTGCGCAAGACGAAGCGGTCAGCACTCATCCCCTCGAATCGGGAGAAATCGAGCGGCCGTCCGATGACCGTCCCGATGCGCCGCACCCGCGGAAAACTGACTCCGATCGGCATCGCCTTTTCGGTGTCGACCATCACCACCGGGACGACGGTCGCGCCCGATTCGAGCACAAGCCGGGCAACTCCGGTGCGACCACGGTAGAGCCGCGCATCCGGGCTGCGAGTTCCCTCCGGATAGATTCCGAGCACGTCGCCGCGGTCGAGAACTCCGAGCCCGGTGTTGAGCGAAGCCTCCGAGGCTTTCCCTCCGGAGCGGTCGATTGGGAGTTGCCCAACCGCGAGCATGAAGCTCTTCACGAGCCAGCCGCGCAGACCCTTCCCGGTGAAGTAGTCGCTCTTCGCAAGGAAGTAGACACGCCGATCAATCATCAGCGGCATGAAAAAGGAGTCGATCACCGACAGGTGATTCCCCACAATAATGACGGGTCCCGACGCCGGAATATTCTCGGCACCCTCCACCCACGGCCGGTACACCGTTTTCAGGAACGGGCCGATGAGCAGGTGTTTGAAGATCCAGTAGAGCACGGGCGGCGATTTCCTCTCGACGTCGAACAGAATAGCCGAGGCTCTGGCCGTGCTGGGGAATGCATATAGGCTGAATGCAGAACGTTTAGGTGATGCGGCGGAGTACGTCGCCGCCTTCGACGATTGCTAGAGGTATCAAAGGAGCTGCCGTGAACCAGTCCGAGACCCCGATCCTCATCCCCCCGGTCCCAGAGGACAACATCACCGACCTGCTGGAGCAGCGGGTCGCTGCGACGCCCGACCGAGCGATTTTCGCGGTGCCTTCGGGCGAAGGGTGGCGAGACATTGACGTGGCGGAGTTCCGTCGTGACGTCGTCGCCATCGCGAAAGGACTGGTGGCCGGCGGGGTGAACCCCGGAGACCGCATCGGGTTCATGTGCCGAACCACATACGAGTGGTCACTCGTCGACTTCGCACTGCACTATGCCGGCGCCGTGATGGTCCCCATCTACGAGACCTCGTCACCGCTACAGATCCACTGGATTCTCGAGGACTCTGAAGCCCGCGGCCTCATCACCGAAAGCGCCGAGCACGCGGAACGCTTCGCCGAAGTGGCCGGCGAACTCGCCGCCGTCGACCTCACGTGGCGGCTCGACGAAGGAGCTCTCGCAGCTTTGCGAGAGCGCGGCGCTGAGGTCTCAGACGAGGAAATCGAACGCCGTCGTAGCATCGCCGTCGGCTCAGATATCGCCACCCTGATCTACACATCAGGGTCGACCGGTCGACCGAAGGGGTGCGTCCTCACGCACGCGAACTTCGTAGATCTCTCGCGAAACGCGGGAGCCGCGCTCACCGAAGTCGTCGATGAACCGGGCTCCTCGACGCTGCTCTTCGTGACTCTCGCGCACGTCTTCGCTCGTTTCATCTCGGTACTCGCCGTGCACTCCGGTGTGCGGGTCGGGCATCAGGCGGATACGACACAGCTCCTCCCCGCACTCTCGACGTTCAAGCCGACGTTCCTCCTCGCAGTTCCGCGGGTGTTCGAGAAGGTGTACAACTCGGCTGAGCAGAAGACCGAGTCCGAGGGCAAGGGGAAGATCTTCCGCGCTGCAGCGCAGGTCGCGGTCGAACACTCCGAGGCGCTCGACGCGGGCCGCGTGCCCTTCATGCTGGGCCTCAAATTCAAGCTTTTCGACAAGCTCGTCTATGCAAAGCTTCGGGAGCGGCTCGGCGGGCGCGTTCGGTTCGCAGTATCCGGTTCGGCCCCCTTGAGCCACTATCTCGGCCACTTCTATCGCAGCTTGGGCGTGAAGATCCTCGAAGGGTACGGACTGACCGAGACGACAGCGCCAGTGACGGTCAATCTGCCCCACAAATTCAAGATCGGCACCGTCGGGCCGGCGCTTCCCGGGCACACCATCCGGATTGCGGAGGATGGGGAGATCGAGGTCAAAGGGATCGACGTGTTCAAGGAGTACTGGAGAAACCCGGAGGCGACGCAGGCGGTATTCACGGACGACGGCTTCTTCCGTACGGGCGACCTTGGATCCCTCGACGCCGACGGGTATCTCTCGATCACTGGCCGTAAGAAGGAGATCATCGTCACGGCCGGTGGAAAGAATGTCGCTCCGGCCGCGCTTGAGGATCCGATCCGCTCGAACACGATCATCGGTCAGGTAGTCGTGGTCGGCGATCAGAAACCATTCATCGCTGCGCTGATCACCCTCGACCCGGAAATGCTTCCAAGCTGGCTAAGCAACAACGGCGAGGATCCGGGCATGTCGCTCGAGGATGCCAGCCGCAACCCAGCGGTACTCGCCGAAGTGCAGCGCGCGATCGATGCGGGTAATGAGCATGTTTCACGCGCCGAATCCATCCGGAAGTTCGTGATTCTGCCGACGGAGTTCATCGAAGCGAATGGGCACCTCACTCCGAAGATGAGCATCAAGCGCGACAACATTCTGCGTGATTTCGCCGGTGAGATCGCAAAGCTCTACGGTGACAACCCGCAGACGGAGGCCGTCGGCGTCACGAACTGAACGTCAGAACCAGCTCGAGGTGCGAATTCGGCGCATGGCTTCGCCGCGGGTCTCACGGTCGAGCCTGCTGATGTAGAGCTTTCCGTCGAGGTGGTCGCACTCGTGCTGCAGCGCCTGCGCGAGCAGACCCTCGCCGACGATGACGAGTTCCTTTCCGTCGAGATCAATCCCGCGCACCGTGGCACGTGGGTACCGCAAAACATCGAACCAGAGGTCCGGCACCGAAAGGCAGCCCTCTCCGGTGGGTACAGGGTCACCCGAGAGGTCAACGAGTTCAGGGTTGAGCACATAACTCACCACGCCATCGATGTGCAGGCTGAAGGCCCGCTGTGTGTAGCCGATCTGGGTGGAGGCGAGACCCGCCCGGCCGTCGAACGCAACGGTGTCGCACAGGTCGGTGACGAGCGCACGCACGCCATCATCGATGCGTGTGATCGGCTCGCACACCGTTCGCAGCACCGGGTCTCCGAACAGTCGGATCTCTCGTATCGCCATTCTCACCCCTCCGGACGTCACGGCGCCCCTCCGCGTCGAACTGTGCGGAGGGGCGCCGTGCAGACCTGCTCATTCTATTCGATGACGATCAGCAAGTCTCCGGACTCGACCGGTCGCGCGCCCTCGAATACGATTCGTTGAATCGTTCCTGAAACCGGCGCCGTGATCGCCGCTTCCATTTTCATCGCTTCGATCGTGGCGACCGGCTCCCCGGCCTCGACGCGCTCACCGACCGCGGTCTTGATCGTGACCGTGCCGGAGAAGGGCGCGGCAATGTGGCCTGCGAGCGTGCGGTCGGCCTTCTCGGCGATCGGGGCCGACACTGCAACCCTCTCATCCTTCACAAAGACTTGACGCAGTTGGCCATTCACCCGCAGCATGACCGTACGCACGCCCTTGTCGTCCGCTTCGCCGATCGCCTCGAGCGCGGTGTACAGCCGTACGCCCTTCGCTAGGTCGATCGCGTGTTCCCGTCCCGGTTCGAGCCCGTACAGGTAGTCCGCGGTCTCGAGCACCGAAAGATCGCCGAACTGTTCACGCGCCGCTTCGAACTGCTGTGTCGGCTGCGGGAAGAGGAGCCGGTTCAGCGTCGCCCGCCGCTCAAGGCTGGTGCCCGCGAGCGCGGCCTCGTCTTCGGAGCTGATCGGCTCGAGGTCAATGTTGACGGTTCGCCCCGCGAGCACCTTCGACCGGAAGGGTTCCGGCCAACCGCCGGGAATCTCACCGAGTTCGCCGGCAAGGAATCCGACGACCGAATCCGGAATGTCGTACTTCTCGGGGTTCGCTTCGAAGTCTGAGGGGTCCGCATCAACCGCGGCGAGGTGGAGCGCGAGGTCACCGACCACCTTCGACGACGGTGTCACCTTCGGGATCCGGCCGAGTATGCGGTCTGACGCCGCATACATGTCCTCGATCTTCTCGAAGTTGTCGGCGAGGCCGAGGGCGATCGCCTGCTGACGAAGGTTCGAGAGCTGGCCGCCAGGGATCTCGTGCGTGTACACGCGACCCGTGGGTGAAGGCAGACCGGATTCGAACGGCTGGTAGAGCGCGCGAACCGCATCCCAATACGGCTCGAGTGCGTACACGGCCTCCTGCGAGAGCCCGGTGTCACGCTCCGTGTTGGCGAGCGCTGCGACGAGGGCGGAGAGCGGCGGCTGGCTCGTCGTGCCCGACATCGGAGCCGAGGCGACATCGACGGCGTCGACGCCCGCAGCAGATGCGGCGAGCAGGGTGGCCAGCTGGCCGCCCGGGGTGTCGTGCGTGTGCAGGTGCACCGGAAGGTCGAAGCGCTCGCGCAGCGCCGTCACAAGTTTCGCGGCTGCAGCCGGGCGCAGAAGCCCAGCCATGTCCTTGATCGCGAGAACGTGCGCACCTGCCTCCACAATCTGGTCAGCAAGGCCCAGGTAGTAGTCGAGCGTGTACTTGTCCTCCGCCGGGTCCAGCAGGTTGCCCGTGTAGGCCATCGCGACCTCGGCGACCGCCGTGCCCGTCTCGCGAACCGCGTCAATCGCGACGCGCATCTGGTTCACGTCGTTGAGCGCGTCGAAGATCCGGAAGATATCGATGCCGGTCTCCGCAGCCTCCCGCACAAACGCGCGCGCGACCTCCGCCGGGTAGGGCGTGTATCCGACGGTGTTCTGGCCACGCAACAGCATCTGAATAGGCACGTTGGGAAGCGCCTCTCGAAGAGCGGCGAGCCGTTCCCACGGTTCCTCACCGAGGAACCGGAGCGCGACGTCGTAGGTCGCACCACCCCACGCCTCAACGGAGAGCAGTTCGGGGGTGAGCCGTGCCACGTACGGTGCGACCCTCGTAAGGTCCTTCGTTCGTACCCGCGTCGCGAGCAGCGACTGGTGCGCATCCCGGAACGTTGTTTCGGTGACTGCGAGGGCTTTCTGTGCCCGCAGCGCCTGCGCAAAGCCGTCGGGGCCGAGATCGATGAGGCGCTGTCGGTGTCCTGCAGGGGCAGGTTCGGTGAGGTCGAGCGCCGGCAGCTTGCCGACCGGATTTACCTGCGTGCAGCGTGAACCGTTCGGCTGGTTCACCGTCACGTTCGCAACGTGCTGGAGCAGTCGGGTCGCCCGGTCCTTCGGCTTGTTCATCTCGAGCAGCTCAGGGCGCTCCCCAATGAAGGAGGTGGAGACGTCACCGGCTTGGAAGTCGGCGTCGCCGAGAACGGACTGCAGGAAAGGGATGTTCGTTGCGACACCACGGATACGAAACTCCGCGAGCGACCGCCGAGCGCGGATGACCGCATCCTCGAAGGTGCGTCCGCGACAGGTGAGCTTTGCGAGCATTGAGTCGAAGTGGGGGCTGATCTGCGCACCAGCCGCGATCGTGCCGCCGTCAATGCGCACGCCTGCGCCGCCCGGCGAGCGGTACGCCGTGATCCGGCCGAGGTCAGGGCGAAACCCGTTCGCCGGATCCTCCGTCGTGATGCGGCACTGGAGTGCCGCACCGCGCAGGCGGATCTCGTCCTGCCGGAGATCGATTTCCTCGAGCGTGCGACCCGCGGCGATCAGCATCTGCGAGCGCACGAGATCCACGTCAGTAACCTCTTCGGTGACCGTGTGCTCAACCTGAATTCGCGGGTTCATTTCGATGAACACGTGCTGCCCGGCGCGCTCGCCCTCGGTGTCGAGGAGAAACTCGACCGTTCCGGCATTCTCGTATCCGATGGACTTCGCAAACGCGATAGCGTCGCTCGTCAGCGCATCCCGCGTCGCGGAGTCGAGGTTCGGCGCCGGCGCGATTTCGACGACCTTTTGGTGGCGGCGCTGCACCGAGCAGTCGCGCTCGAACAGGTGCACCGTGGCACCGGTCTTGTCTGCGAGCACCTGCACTTCGATGTGCCGAGGCCTCAGAACGGCCTGCTCGATGAACATTGTGGGATCGCCAAATGCAGAATCGGCTTCGCGCATCGCGCTCTCGAGCGCTTCGCGCAGGTCTTCCTCCCGCTCGACCCGGCGCATTCCCCGGCCGCCGCCGCCCGCTACAGCCTTGGCGAACAGCGGGAACCCGATCTTCTTCGCTCCGGAGATGAGCGCCTCAATATCAGTGGAGGGTGGCGTCGACTCCAACACCGGCACGCCCGCAGCGATCGCGTGTTCCTTCGCGGCAACCTTGTTCCCGGCCATCTCGAGCGCGGTCCGGCTCGGCCCAATGAACCGGATCCCTGCAGCTTCGGCTTCCGCCGCAAGTTCAGGGTTCTCCGCGAGAAACCCGTACCCGGGGTAGATTGCGTCAGCGCCTGACTCTTTCGCAACCCGGATGATCTCGGCCACATCGAGATAGGCCCGGACCGGGTGCCCCTCTTCACCGATGAGATAGGCCTCGTCTGCCTTCAACCGGTGCAGGGAGTTGCGATCCTCGTAGGGAAACACCGCGACAGTCGACGCGCCCAGCTCGTGCGCCGCACGAAAGGCACGGATCGCGATCTCACCCCGGTTGGCAACCAAAACCTTCTTGAACATGCAGGAATACCCCTCTGTAAAGCTGACTGGATCACCGGCTGCCCAGACCGAAGATGTTTCGATATCAAGATACATGCTCTTATCCGACCGCGCGTCTTCGACGGCGCCGTGCTGCACAGAATACGGCAACAGCGCTCGATCCGGCACCGATTCTGAACATCGCGCGGCCCACAACCGTCGGCATCCCCTAAACTTGAGGTGTGCATGTATTGAGTGTGAGTTCCCTGAAGGGCGGCGTCGGGAAGACGACCGTGACGCTTGGCCTCGCCTCGGCGGCCTTCTCCCGCGGTCTCCGGACGCTGGTCGTCGACTTCGACCCGCAGTCCGATGTCTCCACCGGGCTCGACGTAGACCCGGAGGGCCACGCGAACGTTGCGGAGGTTCTCGAGAGCCCCAAGGAAAAGACGGTTCGGGCCGCGATCGCCCACAGCGGCTGGAATCGCTACCACGAGGGCGGCAAGATCGACCTGCTCGTCGGCAGCCCCTCGGCCATCAACTTTGATGGGCCTCACCCGTCCACCCGAGATATCTGGAAGTTGGAGGAGGCGCTTGCGATCGTCGAGTCCGAATACGATCTCGTACTCATCGACTGCGCACCATCGCTCAATGCCCTCACCCGTACCGCGTGGGCAGCGAGCGACCGTGTGCTCGTCGTCACGGAGCCCAGCCTGTTCGCCGTCGCGGCAACCGACCGCGCACTTCGTGCGATTGAAGAGATTCGCCGCGGAGTAAGCCCACGGCTGCAGCCGCTCGGTGTACTCATCAACCGCACACAGCCGAATTCGATGGAACACCAATTCCGCATTCGTGAGCTCCGGGAAATGTTCGGTCCACTCGTGCTGAACCCTCAACTTCCCGAACGGCCCTCGCTCCAGCAGGCGCAGGGCGCCGCAAAACCCGTGCACATGTGGCCGGGTGAGGCTTCTCAGGAGATGGCGACGAACTTCGACCTCGTACTCGACCGCGTGCTGCGGTCGGCTGGGATCACCGCACCGGGAGCTGCTCCGGCCGAGCGGCGTACCGCCGTCGTCGGCGAGGAATAACCGAGATCAACAGCGCTCCTGATCTCGGCAGCATTTCCTGATCAGGAGATCTTGCGGTTCTTCCGTCGAGCAGCGAGCTCATCCAGAGATTCTGGCTGCGCCTCTCGATGCTCATCCATGTCGATAAGTGAGGTCTCGACCTCTCGGAGCACTTTGCCCACGGCGATACCGAAGACGCCCTGGCCGCGGCTGACGAGGTCAATCACCTCATCGTTCGACGTGCAGAGGTAGACGCTCGCGCCGTCGCTCATCAGCGTGGTTTGGGACAGGTCGTGCACTCCGGCCTCGTGCAGCTGTGCAACGGCGGTGCGGATCTGCTGGAGCGAGATCCCGGTGTCGAGCAGACGCTTCACGAGTTTCAGCACGAGGATGTCGCGGAACCCGTACAGTCGCTGCGTACCCGACCCCTTTGCACTGCGCACTGTCGGCTCCACGAGGCCGGTCCGCGCCCAGTAATCGAGCTGTCGATAGCTGATTCCAGCAGCCCGGGCTGCTGTCGCGCCTTTGAACCCACCATCTTGGTTCGGTTTCGGGAGTCCATCATCAAAGAGAAGTTCAGGATCGATAGAGACCGTGCCGCCGTCTCCGGTGGTCTGTTCAGGGGTCTCCATGCGGATCCTTTCTTTTCGTCCGAACGTCTCGGACATCCACCACCGTACCCACCGCACAGGACCGGTGCAACGACCGTTGGGTCGCAATTCAAATCATTCGACCTCAACTTGAACGTTAAGGTTGAAATCACGCGGATCTCGCGCTTTTTAGGCGCCGCCAATCCGCCGTCGCAACACGCCGGAGCGTACGGTTTCCAGGTATCCCGCGATCTCCAGTGAATCCTCGACACCGGCGGGAGTCCTGCTCTTCACCCCGCGAGTCGAAACGGCGTAAGAGACCAACTCGGCATCTCGCTCCGCAGCGACCCGCAGCGCTCGCAGATGGCGCGGCGTGATCCCCCGCTCCGCAAGCTTGAGCAACGCCGTCAGCTGAGCAACCGCGTCATGCGGAAAGACCTCCGCGGCTGGCAACAGGCCCGCAGCGATCGCCTCGCCCACAAAGCGGGCGCTTGCACCTGTCGCGCGCCGCAGCTCATCACCGCTGAGCACGTGCTTCGGAGAAAGGACGCTTGAGACACTGCGCGGCACGGCACCGGGAATGATCGGATCACGGCCGGCATCGAGCTCCTCGAGCACCTCCGCGATCACCTTCAACGGCAGGTAGTGGTCGCGCTGCAGCGTAAGAATCAGCCGCAGGCGCTCGATGTGCTCCTGCGAAAACTTCCGATACCCGGACTTCGTGCGCTCAGGCGCAACGAGCCCTTGCTCCTCCAGAAAACGCAGCTTCGACGGAGTGAGGTCGGAAAAGTCATCCTGCAACCTCGCGAGCACCTGTCCGATGCTGAGGAGGCCGGGAGCTGCGGAGCGTGCGCCGACAGCCGCCACGCTAGCCCTCTGCAGAAAGGTCGAAGCGGGACGCGAAGAAGGTGAAGCGGAACTTGCCGACCTGCACCTCCGTGCCATCGACGAGCGCAACCTCGCCGTCGATCCGATGACCATCGCAGTACGTGCCGTTGAGCGAACCGAGGTCCAGAACCGAAAAAGCGGTCCCGCTCCGCCGGAACTCGGCGTGACGTCGGGAAACCGTTACGTCGTCGAGGAAGATATCTACTGCCGGATGGCGACCGGCAACCGTGATGTCTTGATCGAGCAGAAAACGCGCGCCCTGGTCCGGCCCGCGGCGAACCACGAGCAACGCAGCGCCCGACGGCAATGCCTCAACGGCCTCGCGCTCATCGACGGAAAGATCGGTTGCGCGCGCCCGGATCATCTCCCCCAGGTCGTCCCTGAACTGCTGCGTAGCGCGCACCTCGGTGTTGTCGGTACGACGGGCCCGGTCTTCGGCGTTCACGCCCTCACCCACCTCTACACTCACGATCAGATCGGACCGCCCGGCCCGATCCCTCTACGCTATCGCAGGCAGCCGAGGGTCCGCATCCCGACGACCGAAAATTCGGCTGCACCGAACCCGGCGCTGCTTCCTGCGGCCCACTGCTACTCGTGCGACTCGAGAAATTCGTAGACCTCGTGAGAGTCCACACCCGGGAACGTGCCCGTGGGCAGAGCGGCGAGCAGACTCGTCGGCGTGGCAGCCTCCGGCCAGGCCGCGTCGCTCCATTTCCGCGTCAGGTCGCTGGAGGCGCGGCGGCAGCAGCGCTCGTCCGGGCAGTAGGACTGCGTCCGGTGCGCGGTCTCACGACCCCGGAACCACTTGACGTCCTCAAACCGAACACCCACGCTGACCGAGTAGAGCCCCTCCTTGGCCTTCTCGACCCGGGAGGTGCACCAGTAGGTGCCTCCTGATGACATATCCGTGTATTGGTACCAGGGATTGAACCGGTCCGGCTGCGTGAAGACGGTACGTGCCGTCCAGTTCCGGCACACGGTCGCCCCTTCGAAATTCCCGAGCGCGTCGGAGGGAAACCTCACCCCGTCATTCTCATACGCTTTGATGAGCGTGCCGGACTCATGAACCTTCGTGAAGTGCACATCCAACCCGAAGTGTTCCGTTGCGAGGTTCGTAAACCGGTGCGCCGCCATTTCGTAGGAGACCGCAAACGCGTCGCGCAGATCCTCCATCGAGACCTGGCGCTGCGCCTTCGCCTCAGTGAGCATCGCGACAGCGGCCCGCTCCGGGAGCAGGACCGCCCCCGCCAGGTAGTTCGCTTCGACTCGCTGCCGCAGGAACTCAGCGTAATCACGGGGCTCCTCGTGGCCGCAGACGAGACCGGCCAGTGCCCGCAGGATCGGCGCCCGCGCGTCGCGCGACGGCAGGTTCGTGCCCAGGTAGATCCGCGAATTTCGACGGTCGATCACGGAACGCGTGGAATGCGGCAGGTCAGAGACGTAGTGCAGGCTGAACCCGAGTTTCTCGGCCACGCTCGAAATGGTCCGCTGCGAGACCGGGCCACCGCTATAGCCGACGCTCTCGAGCAGCTCCGAGGCCGTCTGCTCAAGGTCTGAGAAGTAGTTGTGCGCGGTCCGCATCTGCGCCCGGAGCTCGGTGTTTGCGCGGCGCGCCTCTTCGGGAGTCGCCGCGCGTTCGCGATGCAAACGCTCGACCTCTCGATGCAGGCCGAGTATCGCTCGCAGTGTCTCGTCGCTCGTCGCTTTCGACACCCGGATCGGTTGGATGCCGAGCGACTGGAAGACCGCCCCGCGCTGCGCTCGCTCCACCGAGATTTCAAGCGCCGCCCGCTCACTCGGCGCCTCATCGATGAGGAGTTCATCAACCGTGGACTGAAGCGCCTGGGCGAGGGATCTCAGCAGGGGCAACCGAGGTTCCCGCTTGCCGTTCTCGATGGCTGACAGCTGCGACGGTGCACGGTCGACGGCCGCAGCCAACTGCTCGAGCGTCATGCCCAACGCCGTGCGACGCTCACGGATACGTCGCCCGAGGGTGAGCGCATCCCCCGCTTCCTCGGTCTCATCAGCGAGCGTCGCCGGCAGCGGCGTGGAGTCCAGAAGTGTCATGCAGACATGCTGCCAGATTCCAATACTTCTAGCAAGCAGAAATTATTGATTATTTCTCCCCCCAAAACCGTGATTCACCCGCCCCAACCTCCATCAAGATAGAAGTCAACAGCCCCTGAGCTGAACTGAACACCACAACCAACGACTCCAAAGGACACGACCATGATCACGACGACGGCGGCTCCGCAGCAGACGCGAACCGCCACCTCCTCAGCCGACGCCCGCATCGAGGTGCTCGGCCGCCCGTTCCATCGCAGCGACGAGATCCTCACCGCAGAAGCTCTGCAGTTCGTCACCGAACTGCACCGACGCTTCGGGAACCGTCGCCATGACCGCCTCGCGGATCGCCAGCGCAAGCGCTACGAGATCGGCAATGGCAGCAATCCGGAGTTTCGCGCCGATACTCGGCACCTCCGGGAGGATGCGGGCTGGCGCGTCGCGGGCCCCGGGCCCGGGCTTGAGGATCGTCGCGTCGAGATCACGGGGCCGACCGACCCGAAGATGACCATCAACGCGCTGAACTCCGGCGCGAACGTGTGGCTCGCCGATCAGGAGGACGCGACAAGCCCGACCTGGTTCAACGTGATCAACGGCCAGCTCTCCCTCTACGATGCGATCCGTGACCAGCTCGAATACACGAGCCCAGAGGGCAAGGCATACCGCGTCACCGCCGAGCGCACTCCCACGATCGTGATGCGCCCCCGAGGCTGGCATCTCGTCGAGAAGCACCTGCGCTTCGTCGACGACCGCGGGCTCGCGAGCTCCGCGTCTGGCAGCCTCGTCGACTTCGGACTCTACGCGTTTCACAATGCCCGGGAGCTGGTGTCCCGTGGCCGCGGGCCGTACTTCTATATCGCCAAGCTCGAATCGAGCGAGGAAGCACGGCTCTGGGACGACATCTTCACCTACACCGAGGCAGAGCTGGGCCTCCCCCACGGGACGATTCGAGCGACGGTGCTCATCGAGACGCTGCCGGCCGCCTTCGAAATGGAGGAAATTCTCTACGTCATGCGCGATCACATCGCGGGGCTGAACGCCGGGCGATGGGACTACATCTTCTCGATCATCAAGAATTACCGGGGGCGCGGCGCACGCTTCGTTCTCCCGGACCGCAACGAAGTCACCATGGGCGTTCCGTTCATGCGCGCCTACACCGAGCTTCTCGTGCACACCTGCCACAAGCGCGGTGCGTACGCGATCGGCGGCATGAGCGCGTTCATCCCGAACCGTCGCGACCCCGAGGTGACAGCTCGTGCCGAGGAGCGTGTGCGGGCAGACAAGCAGCGGGAGGCCGCCGACGGATTTGACGGCACCTGGGTGGCGCACCCCGACCTCATCCCGATCGCCCGGTCGGAATTCGACGCGGTGCTCGGCGACCGACCGAACCAGCTCGACCAGACCCGCGATGATGTCGAGGTCACCGCCGCACAGCTCCTCGACGTGCGTATCGGTCGGAGCATCACCGAGGCCGGCGTGCGCGATAACGTCTCTGTCGCGATTCGCTACATCGAAGCCTGGCTCCGCGGCCAGGGTGCGGTCGCCATCGACAACCTCATGGAAGACGCCGCAACCGCGGAGATCAGCCGCTCTCAGATCTGGCAGTGGGTCCAGCAGGACCAGCGCACGTCGGAGGGGCGACAGATCACTCGGGAGTGGGTCGCAGAGTTGGTGGATGAAGCGATCGCCGGCTTCGACCGGACTGAGGGTGACCGATACGATGATGCCGCTCAGGTGTTCACCGATGTCGCGCTCGGCAACGACTTCCCAGCGTTTCTGACGGTTCCCGCATACAGTCGGTACCTGATCGACGACTGATCGATCGCGAACGACGCTGCGGCCTCGGCCCCCTCAACGGGTCCGGGGCCGCAGTCGTGTTTCGGATCAGCTTGTCGCCGAATCGCTGCGTGCAACGGCCGGCCCGAGCTCGTCGACCATGAGCGATCCAGAGTCGAGTTGGCCGGTGCGGTAGGAGGCACGTCCGACCATGTGCGCGGCAATGGGCGCTGTGAGCGACTGGAACACGAAGACCGGGACGAGACCGAGCAACGTCGCGATGGAACGCTGATCGAGCGCGACCGCCGCGATGACGAGCAAGAGCCCGAAGATCTGCGGCTTTGTCGCCGCGTGCAGTCGGCTCAGCGCGTCTGGGAAGCGGAGCAGTCCGATCCCGGCGGCAAGCGACAGCAGGGCCGCGAGGAACACGCAGATCACCGCGAGAAGATCGAGGAACTGCTCAAACATGACCGACCTCCTCGGTCTCGGTGTGGGGCGGTGGTTGTTGAGCCCGACGCTTCACGAACCGTGCGACGACAATCGTCGCGAGCGTCGCAGTTGCACCGATCACCGTCATGAGCGCGATGTTGTCTGTGTGACCGCGCGCGACCATATCGGCACCGACGGCGAGCATGAGGGTTGTCAGGAGCACATCGGAGGCGATCATCCGGTCGAGGATGGTGGGGCCGCGCACGATTCGCACGATGGCAGCGAGCGCGGTGAGGGTCAGCCCGGCGCCTGAAAGGATGAGGAGAACAATCATTGCGGTACTCACCGCGCCCACCTCGTCTCTTCACGGGCTCCGACCGCAAGCACGAGCAGGCGCTCGATCTTTCGCACGTTCCGGCGCATGATGCGGATCTCCCGCTGCGTGGGTGTGTTCAAGACGTGCAAGTAGAGGGTTGACGCAAAACGGTCGACCTCGGCGACGAGCGAACCGGGGATCAGCGAAATCGTGAGCCCGACCATGGTCAGGATGAAGTCGGATTTCGTCCGAAGGCGGACGGCGATGATCGAGGTCTCGGGCGGCGGGCCGGGCCGCACCGCAAGCCAGGCCACCTGCCACGAAGCCAGCATGAGGTGCCAGAGGAAGTAGGAAAGATAACGGAACGCGTACCAGGCGTTGAATCGACCGGCGACCTCGACTGGCGGCAGGTAGAAGACTCGCATCGCAAGCACAGAGATCACAAGCCCACTGACCAGGGTGAGCAGCGTGAACTCGCGCCACAGCATCATCCACATGAGCACGAGGCCGATGATGAGGGGCAGTTCATGCAGCCGAACGCCCCACTCAATGCGTCGCGCTGTTCGTGGAGCGCGCGGTGAGGATGTCTCACTCATCGACCACCTCCGGCTCGGTTCGGCCGCTTCCCCCGCCGAGCTTGCCCGGTGTGTCGCCGAGCACCGCGTCGGTGATTCGATAGGGATCCGCGATCGCTTCGCCCGCCCTCCAGGAATACGCGAACAGCGGCCCCGCGAAGACGGTGAGTGCGACACTCACGATCACCATCCCCGTGGTGGCGCCGATCATGAGTCGTGGAATTGATTTCTGCTCCTGTTGCGGGCCGGCATCGGGCGCGTCTTGGAGTCGTTCGATGAGCGCTTCCTCCCGCTTCCGGAGCATCAGCGCCTCTGTACTGGGCGCGACGTCGCGGACCTCCGCGGGCTCGACGCGCCGCAGTGGTCGCCAGAAGGCGAGCACCCATGCGCGAGCGAGGGCGTACAGGGTGAGGAGGGAAACCAGCGCTCCGATGCCCATCAGCCAGTATGCTTCGGTGGTCTGCAGTTCCGCCGCGACGGTGAAGAGCCCCACCTTCCCGATGAAGCCGGAGAACGGGGGGATCCCTCCGAGATTCAGCATGGGGATGAAGAACAGCACAGCAATGACGGGAGCCTTGCGCATCATCCCGCCGAGTCCGGAAAGCGAGGTCGTGCCGCCCTGCCGCTCGAGCAGGCCGACCGCGAGGAAGAGCGTCGTCTGCACGATGATGTGGTGCGCGATGTAGTAGATTGTCGCTGCAAACCCGGCAGCGTTAGCCATCGCGATACCGAATATCATGTATCCGATGTGGCTGATCAGCGTGAATGAGAGCAGCCGTTTGATGTCGAGTTGCGAGACCGCACCGAGTATGCCGATGAGCAGGGTGAGACCGGCAATGACCATGAGCAGTGTGTCGATGCTTGAATCCGGAAACAACTGCGTCTGAGTTCGAATGATCGCGTAAACGCCCACTTTCGTGAGGAGCCCCGCGAACACCGCAGTCACCGGGGCAGGCGCCGTCGGGTAGGAGTCGGGCAGCCAGAAGGAGAGCGGGAAGATCGCCGCTTTGATCCCGAAGGCGATGAGCAGCGTCAGGTTGAGGATCAGCTGCATCTCCCCCGGCAGCTCACCGATCCGCACCGTCAGCTGCGCCATATTCACGGTGCCGGTCGCTCCGTAGATGAGCGCAATCGCGGCGAGGAAAAGCACCGAGGAGACGAGTGAAACGATCACGTAGGTCACGCCCGCACGGATGCGCTGCGCGGTACCACCGAGCGTGATCAGCACATAACTTGCCACGAGCAGAATCTCGAACCCCACATACAGGTTGAAGAGGTCGCCCGCGATGAACGCGTTGAACACTCCCGCGCCGAGCACGAGATAGGTCGGGTAGTAGATCGATACCGGGGTGTCACCGTCGCCATCTGCAAGGCCCTGACCGATCGAGAAGACGAAGACGCCGAGGAGCACGATGGAGGACACGAGCAGCATGAGCGCGGAGACGCGGTCGATGACCAGGGCGATGCCGAATGGCGCTGCCCAACCCCCGACTTCCATGACGAGGATGCCGTAGCTGTCGACGAGCCACATGTAGGTGCCGCTGAGCACAACGGCTGTACTCAAAGCGACCAGCGTGATCCCCTGTTGCAGGCGACGATACCCGGGCACCGTGAGCGCGATCGCAGCGCCGACGAGGGGAATGAGGACGACGAGCGGGACGAGTGCGATCATTCGCGACCCCCTGACCCGCGCGCAGCCGTGTTCGACCCGCCGGTGTTGCCGCCCGTGTCCGCTCCAGAATCGGGGGCCTCATTCACGTCGATGCCGACGCCATCCCTGTCAGGCGAAATGTCGTCATCGTCCTGTTCGTCGTCGAATTCCGGGGTGTCCTCCAGGTCCTCCTCGGTGACTTCCTCGGTCGTAAGTGCCTCGGTTGTCGAGATCTCGAGGTCGGCTTCGTCGTCCTGGACCGTGTCGTCGCGGTCGTGAGTGAGTCGCCACGACCGATAGATCAGTGCCAAGAGGAATGCGCTCACGCCGAAGGTGATCACGATGGCGGTCAGGATGAATGCTTGCGGCAGCGGGTCGCTCATCTCCTCGACGGTGGCTTCCGTCGAGATCGGGCTCTTCCCGAACGATCCGGACATCAAGAAGATGAGCAGATTTGTCGCGTTGCCGACCAGGAGGAACCCCAAGAGCAGTCGCGTAAGCGTGCGGTCGAGCATGAGGTACACGCCGCAGGCGTAGAGCACCACCATCACGATCACGAGGACAAGAGGCATGGTCATTTGGGGGCCGCCTCCTCAAACGTGGCAAGTTCTGCTTCTTCGTGCTCGTCAATCTCGACGCCGAGACTCCGCAGGACGTCGAGGATCAGTCCGAACACCACGAGGTACACTCCGACGTCGAACAGCGTCGAGGTGACGAGCGGGAGGGTGCCGAAGGGACCGAGGTCCACGTCGACCCAGGCCGACGCGAGCGGGGACTGCCCGAAGAACATTGGGATGATCGCCATAGATACGGCGATCGCGAGGCCCGTTCCCAGGATCCGCCCGGCATCGAGCGGGACGGTTGCCCCGAGCTCGTGGCGCCCGCCGGCGAGGTATCGGGCGACCAGCGCCAGGCCCGCAACGAGGCCGCCTGCGAAACCGCCCCCCGGCGTGTTGTGCCCGGTGAGCAACAGATAGACCGAGAGGAGAATGAGTGCGTGGAAGATGAGTCGAACCACGACTTCGAGCAGGATCGACCGTCGGCTCGGATCGAGGTGCCTGCCCGCGAGCACCCATGAGACGCGCTCGGTGGGGTCGTTCGGGTCCGCGACGCGGAGCAGATGGTCTTGCGCCTGACTGCGGGCGTCACGACGGCTGAGCTTGGGCCGCAGGTCCGCGCGGGTGTTGAGGAACACAAGGGATGCCACTCCCGTGGCGGCAGCGAGAATCACGGAGAGCTCGCCCATCGTGTCCCAGCCGCGAATATCTACGAGCATCACGTTGACCACGTTGCTGCCGTGTCCTCCGGCGTAGGCGAGTTCGGGCAGCTGCAGCGAGATCGGGTCGGCAATCCGCGAGCCGAGACTCACGACGGCGAGGGCGCCGAGCACCACTCCCACACCGATGCCGATGAGCGCGCGACCCCAGCGGATCCCGCGAGAGGGGTGACCCTCGATTCGCTGGGGCAGCCGCCTGATCACAAGCACGAACGCGATGAGGGTGACCGTCTCCACGAGCGTCTGCGTGAGTGCGAGGTCGGCCGCGCCGTGCGTGGCGAAGATCGCGGCCATTCCGTACCCGGTCACTCCAACCAAGATCACGGACTGGAAGCGCGTTCTTGCGCGCAGCGAAGCGATTGCCGCGACTACCATGACGATCGCGATCGGCCACTCGATGAGTGAGGTGGAGAACACGATCGCGTCCGGCGCAAGATCTGAGGCGAGCAGCGTACCACCGAGGGTGACGACCATCACGATCAGGATGACTGCGAGGTAGAACGGGAGGGATCCCCGCTGCGTGAGTGCGGTTAGACGCACCGCAAGGAGGTCAACCCAGTGGGTGACGAGCCAGTAGATGTGCGACGCCGAGAAACGTTCCGGAAGCGCAGGAAGCACCTGTCGCGTGCGCGACATGAGCACAGCGACGAGAGAACCGATCAGGAGCACGAGCACAGAAGCGGCCAGTGCCGGGGTGAATCCGTGCCACAGGGCGAGGTGGCTCACGTCCCCGGTGACGGTGAGCTGCAGCAGCGGGTCGATCACCGGTGCAAGCAACCCGCCGACAAGTGTCATTGCGACGAAGAGGAGCGGTGCGACGATGACCCGCCGTGGGGGGCGATGGGCCACGGCGCACTGGTCTGTATTCGGTTTGTCCGCGAAGGTTCCCCACATGAAGCGGCCCATATATGCCACTGTCAGCATGCTGCCAAGTACTGCGATGCCGAATGCCACATAGGCAATGGGTTGTGAGGGTCCGATCGCCAGTAGTTCCCCGAAGGCAGACTCCTTCGCGACGAACCCGAAGAAGGGCGGGAAACCGGCCATCGAGGCTGCAGCGAGTCCAGTGACCACCGCGAGCATTGGCATGCGTCGACCCAACCCGCACAGTCGTCGCAGGTCACGGGTGCCGGTCGCGTGGTCAATGATCCCGACGGCGAGAAAGAGCGGTGCCTTCGCGAATGCGTGGGCGAACAGCAGTGCGAACCCTGCGAATGAAGCGCGGGGATCGGCGACACCAAATACCATGACCAGCATGCCAAGCTGGCTGACGGTGCCGTGTGCGACGATCAGCTTGATGTCCATCTGCTTGAGCGCGCGAATGCCGCCGTGCAGCATGGTGATCCCGCCGAGCACGACGAGCACGATCCGAAAGCCGGGAACGTCTCCGAAGCCCGGTGCGATGCGTGC
>Ga0172382_10000348_pt1 | contig 85957 bp, 75 predicted proteins | sample Leawel138RmetaG_FD_122245 | JGI IMG/M metagenome (GOLD analysis project Ga0172382, IMG submission 122245) | Leachate microbial communities from a municipal landfill in Southern Ontario, Canada - Leachate well 138R metaG | ecosystem: Engineered > Solid waste > Landfill > Unclassified | place...
AATAGTGTATAGGATAAAAACGAGGATTGCCGCAGTCACACAAAGCGTTTCAACCTACGCCAAGGCTTCGGCAGACATGCCTTCGCAACGACAAAAAGCGTCGGTTAGCACCTCGTAATTCGTTCCTAAACACATACTTTTTTACTGGAGTAAGAAACAAGGGAGGCTAAGAATATGAAAAAAACTTATAATGTAGGAATAATCGGAACTGGTTTTATGGGAAAGGTACATTCGTACTCGTATGAAAACCTTAAATATTACTATCCTGACTCACCTTTCAAAGTGAAACTCTTTGGTGTTTGTAGCCGCAGAAAAGAGGTTGTTGATAAACTGAAAGATGATTACAGTTTTGCCACGACCGATTATAAAGAACTGATTAACCATCCTGAAATAGATATAGTGGATATATGTACTCCAAACCAGTTTCATAAGGAACAGATTTTTGAGGCAATCAAAGCTGACAAACATATTTATTGCGAGAAGCCACTTGTTTCTGATATAGAAGATTCTGAATCAATCCTAAAAGCTCTTGAAAATTTTAAAAAAACCCACCAGATAACCTTTAATAGCAGGTTTACTCCAACCTCAATTAGGGTTAAAGAACTTATAGATTTAGGAAAATTGGGTGACCCTATATCTTTTAATATTGCGTATTATCATTCTGGTAGCATTGAAAAAGATAAACCTATGGGTTGGAAACAAGAAAAAGGCGCTGGCGTTTCTCTTGATTTGGCTTCACATATTGTTGACTTACTTTACTACTTTTGGGGAGAATTTTCTGAAGTTTCTGCTATAACTAAAATATTATATCCTGAAAGAATAAACAAACAGGGAGAACTTGTAAAGGTTGAAGCGGAAGATTATTTTAACTGTAATATAAAACTTAAAAATGGTGCAGTGGGTAACCTTGTTGCGTCTAAGATAGCGTTAGGTTCAGAAGATGAGATTAGATACGAATTGTTCGGCACAAAAGGAGCAATCCAGTTTAATTCTATGCAACCTAACTTTATACTCTTTTTTGATAAAAACGATTCTCAAGAAGGTTTTAAGACCATTCCTGTTGTTAGCAGGTATCCTGAAAGTAATTTTCCCGGACCTAAATTTGCAGTTGGATGGATAAGGGGACACATCCACGCCATCTATAAATTTGTATCTTCGATAGATTCAAACCAGCAAGCTAACCCTTCTTTTTATGACGGTCATTATAATATGAAAGTTTTAGAAGCCTCACGTCTTTCAGAGAAGAATGGAGAATGGACTAAGGTAAGTTAAAATTATTGAAGGTAGTATATGATGTTCCCAAGTTCTGAAGCCATATCTACGTTGCTAACATAAACATAATTGGGTAGCACAAGTGTAGTTGGTGCAAAATTTAGTATACCTTTAATTCCCAAACTTACAATATGTTCTGCTGTCTTCTGTGCTTCCTCAACAGGTACACATAAAAGAGCTATCTTAATACCAAGTTTCTTTATGACTTTGTTAGCATCGTTTATATCATAAATTTTTTTACCCTCTATAATGGTTCCAACCTTATTAGGGTTTTTATCAAAACATGCAACAATGGTAACATTAATTTTTAAGAATCCTGAATATTGCATCAAGGCAGAACCAAGTTTTCCAACTCCTACCAGAGCAACCTCTTTTTCTGTGTTAACTCCAAGGATAATTCTGATAGCCTTATAAAGGTCATCAACATTGTACCCTACCCCTCTTTTGCCAAATTCACCAAAAAAAGAAAGGTCCTTACGAAATTGGCTCGGCTGTATATTAAGAAACGATGTTATATCTGTTGAAGAAAAAACCTTAACCCCTTTCTTCTTTAGCATATCAAGATATCTTAGGTATACAATCATTCTTTTAATAGTTTCGTTTGATATGTTCCTTTTTTTTTCCATAAGTAGCACCTATTTTGACTTAATTCAAATAATAAAGTATAATGAATATATTATAAAACAAAGCAGTTTTTCTGTCTAAAAAACAGGAGAATAAATGAAAAAATATGAAGTTAAATCAGATGTCCTAAAACTTGTTTGTGATTTTAGAGAGTTGAATTTTAAAACAACAGCAGAAATAAAGCCTTTAACTGGTCTTATTGGACAAGAAAGAGCTAAAAAAGCTCTCGAATTTGGGCTTAACATTAATAGTGTTGGTTACAACATTTTTGTTACTGGAATCTCTGGCACAGGAAGAACAACTTCTGTTGAACAAGCAGTTAAAAAAATGGCTGAAAGCCGACATATACCTGACGATTGGTGTTATGTTTTTAATTTTACAGACAATGATATGCCTTCTGCTTTAAGGTTTCCTCCTGGGCGAGCAGTCGTATTTAAAAAAGAGATGGACGAACTTGTAGGAGAACTGCTTGTTGAACTTCCCAAAGCATTTGAAAGTCAACTTTATGAAGAACATAAAACAACAATAATTAGAGAGTTACAGGTTAAAAAAAATGAACTATTTGATAAACTGGAAAAAGGAGCAGAAGCTGCTGGTTTCAAAATAAAGAAGACCTCTGCAGGGGTTGCTTTTGTACCTATTATTGGTGGAAAACCTTTAACTGATAAAGATATAGATGCAATGACGGATTCAGCTCGTGAAACTTTGAGAAAAAAACAGGAACTTCTTTATGAGGAATTAACCAAGGTTTTAAGAATTATTAGGTCTCTTGAAAAGGAAGCTCAAAGAAAACTTAATGAGATTGAAAAAAATACAGCAAAATTTACTATTCATCCTAAGATTGAAGAGTTAAAAGAAAAATATAGAAATATCCTTCCTGTATATAAATATCTTGAAGATGTTGAAAACGATATGCTTGAGAATATTGAGGAGTTTAAAGATAAAAAAGAGGTTGAGATACTTCCGGGTGTCAGATTGCCAGAAAAACAATCTCTATTATATAGGTATCAGGTTAATGTTTTTATTGATAATTCACGTATTGAAGGTGCACCTGTAATAAAAGAGCCAAACCCAACATCTTATAATTTAAGCGGGAAGGTTGAATATAAGCCTCAATATGGTGGTATGGTAACAGATTTCACTATGATAAAACCGGGCGCTTTACATAAAGCTAATGGTGGATATTTAATCTTGCAAGCTATTGATGTGCTTAAGAACTACTTTTCTTGGGAAACCCTTAAAAGAGCAATTAAAAATAGCGAGATAATAATTGAAGATTTGAACGAACAGTTTAGGTTGGTAAATACCCCTACTTTAAGACCCGCACCTATTCCATTGAATGTTAAGATTATTCTTATAGGTAATCCAATGCTTTATTATATGTTGTTCCAATATGATGAAGAGTTTCAGAAACTTTTTAAGGTGAAAGCCGATTATAGTGTTGTAATGAATAGAAATAAACAAGGCGTATCTAATTATGCCGCTCTGATAAGTAAAATTTGTAGCGAAGAAAATTTAAAGCATTGTGAAGCAGAAGCGGTCGGTAGTATTGTAGAGTATGGTTCAAGAGTTGCGAATGACCAAAATAGACTAACTACAAGGTTTGTTGAAATTGCTGATATTATTCGAGAAGCAAACTTTTGGGCTGTACAGGATAATTCTGAGTTTATAAACAAACAACATATTGAAACTGCTCTTGAAGAGAAAGTGTTTAGGTCTAATCTTGCTGAAAAAAGACTTGAAGAACTTATTACTGAAGGAACCTTAATGGTTGATACTGACGGTGCTGTTGTTGGTCAAATAAATGGTCTTTCTGTTATGACTATGGGAGACTATTCCTTTGGTAAACCTTCAAGAATTACAGCAAGAGTCTACACTGGATTAAACGGAATGATTAATATTGATAGAGAAGTTAAACTTGCTCGCACAATCCATAACAAAGGCTTTTTGATTTTATCTGGGTACCTTGGCGAAAAATATGGAGAGAATAAACCTTTAGCATTTTCTGCAAGTATCTGTTTTGAACAACTTTATGATGAGATAGAAGGTGATAGCGCTTCATCGACTGAACTTTACGTGTTGCTTTCAGCTCTTTCTGGGTTACCTATAAAACAAGGGATAGCGGTTACTGGTTCTGTTAATCAGAAAGGTGAAATTCAACCTGTTGGCGGAATTAATGAAAAGATTGAAGGTTTTTATTACACCTGCAAATCTAAAAAACTGACTGGTGAACAAGGTGTTATCATACCCCACCAAAATCTAAAACATCTTATGCTAAAAAACGAGATTATAGAGGCTGTAAAAAAGGGTGATTTTCACATTTGGGCAGTAAGCAATGTTGATATGGGTATAGAAATTTTGACAGGGAAACCAGCAGGAGAAAAGAATAGTAGAGGCAATTACCCAGTAGGAACAGTTAATTATCTTGTAGAGAAGAAATTAGATACTCTTTATAAAAATTATTCCAAATTTCAGATTGGGATAAAAGGAAAAAAAGTAAAGTAATAAGATTTTGTTTACCCTACTGTTAAAGTTGTTATAATATTGAAGGGCAACCTTATCATCTTAATTGTTTCAAAGAATAATTTATGAACAAAAATAAAGATGACCTTGAATATATAAAGTCTCAGATACCGATACCTGATGATAACGCTGCATCAAATTTAAGTTTATCACAAAAATTAACTATAATTTCTATTTCTCTAATTTTTCTTTATATTTTTTTTATTAAAAAAGATTTACATTTCCTACACTACTTCTTTTACTATCTTATCACCATATTATATCTTATTGTTTGTACCCACAAACTTCTTTTAATAGTCTCTGGGAGTTTACTAAAAAGTGAGATTAAAATTTCTGATATAGAAATAGCCCATACAAAAATATGGCCATTTTATACTGTCCTTCTACCTGTTTATAAAGAGACTGCAATATTTCCACAATTGTTTAAAGCTATAGAAAACATTGTCTACCCACGTGATAAGTTTGAGGTTCTTCTTCTTGTTGAAGAAGATGATATAAAATTTAAAGAGTATTTAAAAGACAAAACTTTACCTAAATGGTGGAAGGTTTTGGAAATACCTGATTTTAAACCAAAAACAAAAGGTAAAGCGCTAAATTATGGGCTTTTACAAACGAAAGGTGAATTTCTTGTTATATATGACGCTGAAGATATCCCAGAAAAAAATCAGATAAAAAAAGCTGCAATAGCTTTTAGCAAAGTAGATAAGAACGTTGCCTGTCTTCAATCAAAACTTAACTATTATAACCCATACCAGAATATCCTTACCAGATGGTTCACTGCTGAGTATTCTTCTTGGTTTGACCTTTATTTACCAGGAATTGATGCAATTAAAGCACCTATGCCTCTTGGTGGTACTTCCAACCATTTTAGAACAGATAAACTTGTTGAACTTAAAGGGTGGGACCCTTTTAATGTTACAGAAGATTGTGATTTAGGTATTAGAATATTTAAAGCTCATTATACTACAAGAGTTCTTGATACAACTACCTGGGAAGAAGCAAACAGTGTTCTTAACAATTGGCTTAAACAGAGAAGCAGATGGGTGAAAGGATATATACAAACATACTTTGTTAATCTAAGAAACCCTATACAACTAATTAAAAGGGTTGGTTTAATCAATTTTTTCCATTTCAATATTATTGTAGGTGGCAACTTCTTTGTATTATGTTTCAACCCTATTGCTTGGATAATGATATTGATATGGCTCTTCAAACCGCATAAATTTGTTATGGAAAATAATTTCCTTCTTATTTCAACTATAGCACTATTGGTTGGAAATCTCTTTTTCGTTCTGATACATATTTGGGGTGTACTTAAAAGAAGGTGGTATAAACTTGTTTTTGCGGCTTCTATATCGCCCATATATTGGTTTTTGATGAGTCTTGGTGCTTGGAAAGGGTTTTCCCAGTATATAAGAAAACCCCATTTTTGGGAAAAGACTGAACACGCACTTTTTAAAAATTACCATAACCAAAATTCCTAAAAATATCAGGTCTATTCTTCCAGTCTTTAATCACCTTTACCCATAATTCAAGAAATACCTTTTTACCGAGCAATTGTTCAAGTTCTTTCCTTGATTGAGTGCCAATTTTTTTAAGCTTATCACCTTTTTTACCAATAATTATTCTTTTGACATTCTCTCTATCGATAATAATGGTTGCTCTTATGGCAAGCATTCTTTTATCTCTATTGCCAGGTTTTACTTCTTCTACCAGTACTGCAACACTTTGAGGAATCTCCTGGTAGGTGTTGTTGACCACCTTTTCTCTGATTATTTCTGCTATATTATATTCAAGAGGAATATTTGTTTTCATATCTGCAGGAAAAATCTCTTCTCCATCTGGTAAATGGCGATAAATAGTTTTTATAAGTTGAGTAACATTATCACTTCTTCTTGCCGAGATAGGAACAACCTCAAGAAACGGGTGTTTCTCTAAACTTTCCTCAATTAAAGGTAAAACAAACTCTCTCTGAGGGACAACATCAACCTTGTTTATTACAAGAATGATTTTTTTATTAAACTTTTTTAAGCTTTCAAGAATTTTCTCATCATATTCTTGCCACCCGTAGGCATCTATTAAAAGTAAGACAAGGTTGGAATCTTCAACACAACTAAAAATAGTCCTTACCATATTTTTTGAAAGTTCAGTATTGCTCTTCTCAAAACCGGGTGTATCAAGAAAAACTATCTGCCCTTGCTGTGAATTGTATATCCCCAAAATTTTTATACGAGTAATAGCTGGATGAGAAGAAACAATAGATACCTTTGTATTTAAAAGACTATTTAATAGGCTCGATTTTCCAACATTAGGTCTTCCAACAATAGAAACAAAACCTGATTTCATAATGGTATTCCTTTATATGATTATTTCGGCGTTTTTATCAATAGATTCCTTCTCAAGCATCAACACAGCAAGTGAGTGTCTTGCTTCTTCAGGAGTAATGATATTAAACGGTTTGTTATGGCTGACGTGGTCAACGAAGTATCTTAACTCGTGAAAATATCCACCGAGTTCATCTATATTACCTTCGCCTTCAACTTTAATAGTTTCAAAAGTAGGTTTAATAGATTTTCCAGAAGATTCATACACAATAACAGAAGGATTGCTTCTTGAATTAAACGCTACAACCGCCTTCTCAAATTTTGCTGTATAACTCATTTCAAATGGAAACTGAGAAGGAAAATCCCATCCACCTTCAACTGAAACTATAAGGTCATCATCAAAAGTAAAGGTTGAAAATATATGTGAATAAACACTTTCCAACTTTGCGCTTTTTGTACAGATTCTTTGAGGGTTTTTTCCTATAAGGTGTAATATAAAGTCTGTATCGTGTATGTGGAGGTCAAGTAAAGCACCGCCTGAATGTTCATCGTTTAAGAGCCAATCTTCCCAACTCCATGTTGGCAACGGAGACAATCGTCTACAAACAAGGCTTTTGAGGTTACCGTACTCGTTTCTCTCATACACTTCTTTTAAATATTTGTACTCGTTCCAAAACCTAATTACGTGTCCTACCATAAATCTAACCTTATTTTTTTTGCAAGCTTCAATCATTTCATCTGCTTCTTGAACATTCAACGCAATAGGCTTTTCGCAGAAAACATCTTTGCCATTCTCTGCTGCTTTTATAACAAACTCTTTATGTAGATAAGTGGGTAAACAAACATCTATTACTGTTACATCAGGTTTTGTTAAAAGTTGTTCTGCATCGTAATAAGGGATTGCCTTAGCTTTGGTTGCAAGAGATTTCGATTTATCGCCTCTGATATCAGCAATACCTACTATTTTTACATCAGGGAGCATATTGTAAACATTTACGTGCATATTTCCCATAAATCCGGCTCCAAGAATACCTACCCTTGTCATTTTAAAACCTCCTTTTATACCGTTTCTCCAAACGTTTTAAAACTTTTTTATACTTATGTTTTACGGGCAATTTTTCAATTATAAGTCAAATGCTTAACTTTATTTTAAACTAATTATTTGTAATACAAAACATTCATATTTTATAAATTATACTAACGAATTGGTTTTTGTTGAAACTGCTGATATGTTATAAATCAGGGTGTTTCAATATGCCTATATTATACCTTATTTAAGGTTGTTTTGCTTAAAGCCATATAATTTTGAAAGAGAATATGTTTTTTCCTTCTACAGTTGTTAGAAAAGTGCCATCATCAAGTGTTGAAATAAAAGATGTTTTTCCTGAAAGGTCATATCTCCATAATTTTTTCTTATCTTGAGAAAGTAGATAAAAATAGTTTCCCTTTTTACCAGTCATAAGTTTTAATATTTCTTGACTAAACGCTGAATATTGAATATCTTGTCCATCTTCAAAATTTATTATTTCGTTTCCAATCTCATCAAAGAGAAAAGTTCTACCCCTAACTGTTACTGCACAATTATAATTGTTTTTTGAAACCTTTATGCTAAAAACTCTGTTATTAAGGTTCTTCTTCCATAAGACATTACCTTCATCGGAGATAGCCCAATATTGACCGTTTTCCATACCAATAAATACTTTGTCTGATCTATTAGATATCTTTATTGAAGAAACCCATTGAGGAAGTTGTTCTTTCCAGAAAGTTTCTCCTTTCTTGTCTTTAAAAACAACTTCATTATTTATGCTATAAACAAGAAACCTACCATCGTTGGCAATATCTATGCCTCTTGCATAATTGTTAACTTTATGTTTCCAGCTTATTCCGCCTTTAAGACTAGCAAAATATAGTATACCGTTTAAAGACGTCCAAGAAAAATATTGTCCGCACGGAGAAATTGAAACTTTAACAATTTTTTCTGGTAAATTAAATTTTCTTAAAAGGGTGCCTCGCGAGTTAAGGATAGATACTAAACCACTTTCAGTTCCTATTATGATATTTTTAGAGTTTTCGGAAAAACTAAAATCTGTAACAAAACTGTCTGCTTCGTAACTCCATAAAAGTTTATTTTCTGGGATAAAAAGGTTTTCAGGTATATCTTTATTCTGAAATTGGTAAGTAAACCTTTTAACAAAATTGTGTAAATATTCATAAGATTCGGTTTTGTATTCATAAGTTTTTAACCATTTAATCTTTAACGGGTCAAAAACATCTACCTGGAAAATATAATAATCGTCTATTCTTGTAAGTACAGGTCTCAAAATATAATTTGCGTTAACCATCTTTCCAAGGTTAGACAACTCTTCTTCATATTTTAACAAATCTTCAACTGTTATTTCTAACTCAGACATACTCTTATCAACAGCAAGTCTGTTAACAGTTATATAATTCTCCATACTGTTTATCTCTTCAGAAACTATTTTTTGTATATCCTCTTTAATAAATTCTGGAATATTTCTAAAAAGAGTATTTAAAGTTAAAACAGATGGTTTAGTTAATATTGTCTTTATTCTATCAATTTTTCTTGTTAATAAAGAGTTTGAATAGACTTTACCGTGAAAATTTTTCGATTCAAGAGATTTAATAACTTCTTCATATAAAACCTTTGCATCTCGCCACATCTTTTCGTTTTCAAAAATATTAGCCATCTTCATCATATAATCGGTATCAGGTATTATGGATAATTCCTGGTATGTGGAGTAATTAATTAGTGCTTCCTTTGGTCGTTTATGTTGGTATGCAAAATCTCCCATTATTCTGTAAAGATACGCCTCTGGGGAAGCATATTTTAACAATTTCAAGGATTCCCCTTTCTGGGGCCATCCCTTTGGCCAGTTGTGTGGGTTGAAAGGTTTTCCTTCGTCGGTCTTCCTTTTGGCTAATCTTAGATAAGAATCTGCCCTCGTTAAATCCCCTTTAGAATCATAAAAATCTGCTCTTTCTATATAAACCCATACTTTTTCTGGAAAAACGAACTTTAATCTTCTATTATTCTTATACCATTCTGAAGCGTTTAACAGGTTAGTTAAAAGTAATAAAACCAAAATAATAGTATTTCTTATATTTTTCATTTTACTCCCTGAAATTGATAATCCCAAATTGTTCAGGGTTATCAATTCTGCCTGTCCAGGTTGTTAACGGAACTTGCTGGGAATCTCTTTGAAAATTTATACCCCAGCTACTATGCAATAGAGATTTATTTATCTGTAAATCTTTTAAGGGTATAGACATTTCAAGAACCCATCTTGATTTTTCTATTGTGATTGCAGATTGCCACCCTGATACCCCTTCTTTTTGAGTTTCATTGTTCTGATATAACTTCCATACATAGTTATATTTTATATCCCCCAAAGGATGTACAACAAACTGGTACCATTCATCTTCTGAATTTAATGGATTTATTGAAACAGTAATAAAATCCCTTGAATTGAGTGTTAAATTTGTAGCGTTCGGGTCATCACAGATAAAGAGAAGGTATAGGTTGTCTTTGTCGTGCCCTGAAGCAACCTTTGTTTGGATGTTTGAAGGGACTTTTTCATCATCAATCAAAACAAAGTCACCTTCCTTTTGAGATGTCCTCCAAAACCTTTCTTTATCAGAACCATCTATAACTATTTTTTCTTTAACAGTTTTTGCATATATTACTTTGGAAGATATTTCCATTATGCCGATTTTTTCTAAGGCAAGTTTTTCTCTAATTAGTGGTACTCTTCTTCTTAGGGTTGAAGGAATACCTGTATCTGAAAGATATCTGTTCGCTTGAGTTCTTATTGGTTCTATAGATTCTTCTGACAACCTAACGAGAGTTTCTAATCCTTTATCTTCTCCTATTCTTGCAAGAGCCCACGCAGAAAGAAGTTTAACTTCTAACTCTGAATCTATCATACTTCTAAGAAGATAAGTTGAAGATCGCCTGTTAGATAAAAAAACAAAAATTTCAGCTGCAAGTTTCTGGTACTCAACATTGCTACTTTGAATATATTTCACTCCAAAAGGAAAAGCGTCAGAAACATTCATCTTAGCAAGAGCCCACGCACATATAACTTGGTATTCAGGGTCAAAGTGGCGTGTCCCAACTTTTAATTGAGGGATTGCATCTCTATATTTTGACTCCCCTATAGCAAAAGCCGCAAGTTTTTTGATATTCATATCAGATTCTTGGATAAGGGTTTTTAAACTTCTGCCATAAGTTCGAGAAGGAACTTCTTTTGATATCAGAAGCATCTTTTCTCTAACTTCGGGATATTTGCTGTACGCCATTTTAAGTAATAAATTCGTAAGTTGTCTTGAACCAGAAAGAATCTCAATCTTATTTAAAGAAACCTCTCTTTCTCTTTTATCAGTGCTTCTTATTTTATATGAAAGTTCATCTATTATCTTGCCAATTAGAAAACTCGACTGTCTTTTTACTTGTCGGTTCTTTTCGTATCTTTCTTGGTAAACAAGAATTTTTAAGTAATCATCGTCATATCTAAAAGTGTTATATAAGGCCTTTATTGCAGAGTGTCTAAAAGAGGCATCTTCATCTTTTGCTTTTTCAATAAGAAACTCTTTTACAGAATCTCCTTTGCCAATATTGCCAAGAATAGTAAACGCTTTAATTCTTGAGTTGTGCGGAAATGTGTCATTATCAATAAAAGTTTGTAATAGTTCATAAAAAACAGGGTCATTTATATCTCTGATTAATTTTTCAGCATACTCCCTTATTTGAGGTGAGTTATCCCCAAGTTTTTCAACTATATAAGGGTAAGAGAGAGGTTCACGAAAATTCTCAAGAGCCCACAATGAGTACATTCTAACCCTGTCATCTTTATCAATTAAGGCGTTAGATATACCAGTAAGGCTTTCAGAAGATTTTAGTCTAACAAGAGTTTTAATGCTTTCTATCTTCACCTGTGTGGATTCTTCTAACAGAAGACTCTCTATCTCTTTATTGGCATCTTCTGATTTAAATTTCTCTATAGCCCATAAAGCCCTTATTTTTATCTCGTCTTTTTCATCTTCAAGCATCTTTATAAAAGAAGGAATCGCTCTTTTATCTTTTGACGCCTCAAGTGCCCATAATGTTCGGAGTCTAACCTCTGGATCTAAGTTGTCAACAGAATCAAGTAATGGTTTAATCTGGTTATCTGGCAACTTTTTGAACGCTGCACGGGAATTGTCTTTCCACATAAGACTAAATAAAGCCCATAAAAGTTTGGCTTTAACATCTTGGTTTGTATCGGTTAATTTTGATACAATAAAAGGTACAGTTGTTTCATCACCATATTTGTTTAGCCCAATAGCTGAATAATACCTTACTTGCCAATAAGAATCTTTCATACCTTTTTTAAAATCTTCAACAGATGTCTCTTCTCCATATTTAACTAATCCTTGTATTCCGTATAGTCGTACCTGCCAATATGTATCATCAAGAGTTTTTTTGTAATAAGGGATGCAGGTAGAATCACCAAGTTGTAAAAGAGCAAAAGAAATTTTTGTTCGAACTTCATCGTTCTTTTCAGTACTCAAAACAGCCCCAAGTTCAGGTAAATATATTTTATTACCTGACTTAACCATTTTATCAATTATCTCTATTTTCTTCTGCTTTGTTCCAAAATTTAATCCTCTTATCTCTACATTATCTTTTGCATAAGAAAGTGAAAATGAAATCATACTAAATACTATTGTTGCAATTTTAATTTTTTTAATCATTTTTCTCTCTTTAATCGTTGTAAAAAAAAGCAGGAAAACCTATATCAACAATTTTTATTTCACCACAATATTCAGGTCCCTGGTTTATATAAAACCCTTTTTTAGAAAAACCAAAACTGACAGTTATGTTGCCTTTAATTGCTGAACCACAAACTTCTCCAGTATCAGGATTTAATCCTGAAGGAATATCTGCACATACAACAAACTTTTTAGATTCATTTATTTTAGAGACCAATTTAGATGTTGGTTCTTTAAGTTCTCCCTTTATACCAGAACCAAAAAGAGCATCAACTAAAATCGGTGCTTCAACCTTGAAATTATGTAATTTTAACTTATCAACTGAATAAGTTATTATATTCATTTTATGCAAAATATTGAAATTTGTAAAGGATAATTGTGTAAAGTTGTCTGGAGTGCCAAGAAAAAAGACTTTAACAGGAACTCCAAAATTGAATAAATACCTTGCCGCAACAAAGCCGTCTCCCCCATTATTGCCTTTCCCTGAAAAAATCCAAACTCTTTTATCTTTGTAATTAGAAAGTTTTTTAAAAACAATTTCTGCAAGAGACCTGCCAGCATTTTCCATTAGAATTTTGCGTGTAATCCCAATCTCTTTTTCTGTTTTTTCTTCTATTTGAACAATCTCTTTTACTGTAAGAACTTTTGTTTTCATATTAAACATTTAATTTTGCGATTAACCCTTTAGCAATTGTATCTACTGGACCTGCTCCAATTGTAAGGATAACGTCTCCTGGTTGAGAAATATCAGCAAGATAATCGACTATCTCGTCAAACGAAGGTAAATATATCGCTTCCTGCCCGTTCAAATTGATTTTGTCAACAAGAACCTGTGAAGTAACAAGTTTTTTTTCAAGCAAAGAATCTCTTACAAAAAATATTTCAGGCACAATAATTTTATCAGCAAGATTAAAAGATTTTGCAAAATCTTTCAATAAAATTCTTGTCCTACTATGTTGATGAGGTTGGAAAACAACAATAAGTCTTGATTTTGGGAACAACTTCCTCATTGATTTTAAAGTGCAGGTAATTTCTGTTGGGTGATGTCCATAATCGTCAATCACAGTTATCCCTTTTATATTAGCAAGTACCTCAGACCTTCTATGAACACCTTTAAAATCTTCGATTCCTGTTTTAATAAGTTCAAAAGGAATACCAAAACAGTCGGCGCATATCATTGAAGCAAGAGAATTTAAAATATTGTGGTGTCCGTGTGTTTTAGATTTTATGGTACCTATCTTTTTCTTTTTATAGCAGTAATCAAACTGTGTAAAATCTTCAAACACTTTTATATTTTCTGCGCGGTAATCTCCAGACAAAATACCGTAAGAGATAGTTGATTTATCCTTTAATTTATTGGCAACATTAGTTGTGTGTTTATCATCAGAACAGTAGATAATCTTTCCACCAGCTTTGAGGTTACCAAAAAAACGCTTGAAAGCTCTTTTTATTTCTGTAATATTTTTATAATAGTCGAGATGGTCTTTTTCAATATTTGTTACAATTGCAATCTCAGGTGAATAGTTTAAGAATGACCTTCTATATTCACAGGCTTCAACTATAAGAAAATCGCTCGCCCCAACACCTGAGTTGTTACCTGAGTTTAGCATTTGCCCACCAATAAGAAATGATGGACAAGCGCCAGCTGACTGTAATATAGATACAACCATAGAGGCAGTTGTAGTTTTACCGTGGGTACCTGCAACAGCAACACCTCTTTTGGTTTTCATAAGCAACCCAACTGCTTCAGGGTAACTTAGCATAGGAATACCATACTCAAGAGCTTTTATATATTCAGGATTATCAGGAGCAACAGCGTGAGAATATATAAATATATTTATATCTTTAGTTATATTTTTTTTTGTTTGAGTTAAATGTATTTTTGCACCCTTAGCTTTCAACTCATCTAAAACAGTAGAGTATGTTTTATCAGAACCTACGACTTCTTTATTTATATTTAACAACATTCTTCCAAGACCGCTCATTCCTGTACCACCAATACCAGTCATATATATTTTCTTGGAAGACTCAAGTAGATTATTTTTCATTTTTTACCAATCCAAGTATTAAGTTTGTATTTTTTTCTTCAAAATCAACGATAGAAAAATTTTTCATATTTTTCTGTATTTCGCTTCTGTTTTTAAGAAAATTATCAAAGAAATGAGGAAACTCTTTCAAATTTTTCTCATTCTGTTTTATAACTGCACATCCTCCTCTTTCTTCAAAATAGGAAGCGTTAAATGCTTGGTGTGCACCTGCATAAGGGTAAGGAACTATGACAGCAGGAATTTTCCAAGCATTAATCTCAGTAAGAGTTCCAGCTCCAGCTCTGCAAATAACTACGTCAGCACAACTGTATAGTTGTGCCATATCAAAGTAGAATTTAAATACTTTAGCTGAGATTCTATTTTTATCGTACAATCTTTGCAATTTTTCAGGAGTTCCACCTGTTAGATGTAAAAACTGTAAATCTAAACCTTTTAAGTAAGACACGTTTTCGGTAATAAGTCTATTTAAAAAATCTGCACCTTGGCTTCCTCCAAAAACAAGAATAGTTAAACGTTTGGAAGAGAACCCAAAATCTTTAAGAATCTTGCTTTTATCAAAATTTTCAGTAAAATCTTTAATAAGAGGAAAACCTGTATGAAAAGTGTTCCTAATAGGGTAACCCTCAAAAACTGGAAAAGTTATAGCTATCTTATCAGCAAAATATTTTGATAGTTTGGTTACTTTGCCCATTTTATAGTTTTGCTCATGGACAAAAATCTTTATACCGAGTACCTTTGAAGCAAGTAAATAAGGTACTGTGGTATAACTACCAGTAATAACTATAGCCTTAAATCTTTTATGAACTAAATGTAAGAAAGCTCTAAAAAAAACATAAATAAATTTTAATGGGGAGAAAATATCTTTACAAGATAACCTTGCATAAGGTATAGTAACAAAACTAAACTCTTTCTTTTTAAGCCATTTTTGTATATAATTTTTATGTGGTACAAAAAAAGAGATATCTACATTGTTTTTATTTCGTAATTGCTCCCCTATTGCAAGACCGGGAAAAAAGTGACCCCCAGTAGAGCCAGTAACAATGGCAATTTTTATTTTATCTGTTTTGTCCATTAGTATATTATAACAGAAATTTAAAAATTTTTCTTATTTTTTTAAAGTATTATAATAAAAGGTTAAAAAGTGATTATTATTAAGGTATTATGATAAACATAAAAAGGGAAAAGAAAAAACTCTGCTTACTTAAAGGTTAGGCGGATAAACCATACTTCTCTCTCCTTTGGAACTACTCAAGATAAATCCCACAGAGGAGAAGGAGCATAGTGCTAATTTAATAGAGAAAGGAGATTAAAAATGAGTAAACCATTAGTAATCGTAGAATCCCCAACAAAAGCTAAAACCATTGGTGGTATGCTTGGAAACAAATTTAAGATTATGTCTACTATGGGACATATAAGAGACCTTCCAAAAAGTAAGATTGGAATTGATATAGATAATAATTTTGAACCTAAGTATGAAATAATTTCTGCAAAAAAGAGTTTGGTTTCTAAACTTCGCAAAGCTGCTCAGGAATGTGATGAAATATATTTAGCAACTGACGAAGATAGAGAAGGTGAAGCTATTGCTTGGCATATTGCTTTTTCAATTGGGAAAGATTTAGACCAGGTTAAACGGGTAGCTTTCCACGAAATTATCCCAGAAGCTATCAAAAAGGCATTCGATTCCCCAAGACCTATATACCTTAACCTTGTTAACTCTCAGCAAGCAAGACGTGTATTAGATAGACTTGTTGGGTATACATTAAGCCCTTTTCTTGCAAAAAACCTTGAAAGAGGCCTTTCTGCTGGTAGGGTTCAATCTGTTGCTCTAAGATTGATTGTTGAAAGAGAAAAAGAGATAGAAGCCTTTACGCCAGAAATATATTGGCTTATTAAAGCTGAGGTAGAGAAAGAAGGAAAAGGTTTTACTATGCAACTTGTAAGAATGGATGATAAAAAACTTGATAGACATTTTTTAAAAAAACCTGATGATGTTAACAATATATTGGATAATTTAAATAAAGGCGAACTTATTACAAAAGACAAAAAAGAATCTATCAGAAAGGTTAAACCTTATCCACCTTTTATAACAAGTACTTTGCAACAAGAGGCTTCAATTAGGCTAAGTTTTTCTTCTACAAAGACTATGCTTAATGCGCAACAATTATATGAAGGTATATCCATTGAAGATAACAACATAGGTTTAATTACATATATGAGAACAGATTCACCTTCAGTCGCTAAACCTGCTTTAAACCAGGCATTAAAACATATTAAAGAAACTTTTGGTGAGAATTATCTTCCTAAAAAACCATTCTTTTACAAAAGCAAATCTTCTACAGCCCAAGAAGCTCATGAGGCAATTAGACCTACTTCTGTTGATATGACGCCTGAAAAGGTAAAACCCTATTTGAACGAAGAACAACATAAACTATATTCTTTAATATGGAATAGATTTGTTGCAAGCCAAATGAAAGAAGCAGAAATTAAAAATGTAACTCTTACTGCTGAAAATGGAAGGTATACCTTTGAAACAACTAACAACTCAATTCATTTTGATGGGTTTATGAAAATATGGGAAGTGAAGATAGACCAAGGTGAAAAAGATGTTCCAGACTTCAAAGAAGGAGAAACAATACCTGTCACCAACTATATTAAAGAAGAACATACCACCAACCCTCCACCACGATATACAGAGGCAAGTCTAATAAAAACACTTGAGAAATACGGGATAGGAAGACCTTCTACTTACGCCCCTACCCTATCCATACTATTTAACCGTGGGTATGTTAAAAGAGAAAAGAGAACTCTTATACCATTAAAGATAGGAATACTTGTTAGCGATATTCTTACCCAATATTTTTCTGATATAATAAACACAAAATTTACCGCTCAAATGGAAGATAATCTTGATAAGATTGTTGAGGGGGATGTACAATGGACAGAACTTATAAGTAAATTTTATTCTGAATTTAAACCAATGCTTACAAAAGCCGAAGAGTTGGTGTCTGAAAACATAAAAAAACTTGAAGAAAAACTGGTAGGTGATAAAGTGTGCCCAACTTGTAATGTACCGCTTGTTGTTAAAAGAGGTAAATTTGGGATGTTTCTTGGATGCCCAAGTTTTCCAAACTGCAAATATACAGAAAGGATAAAGGAAAATGTTAATTATTCCCGCAATAGATATAAAAAAAGACAAGATAGTAAGACTGTATAAAGGAGATTTCAATAAAATAAGTCATTATGAACCTACTCCAGAAGACGCTTTTATACAATATTTAACTGCAAAAATTGAACGATTACATTTAATATTTCTTTGGGGGGCGTATTCTGGAAATATTTCTCCTGAAGAAGAGCAAGTGATAGATAAAATTATAAATGTTCGAGATATTTACGCAAAAAACACCTGCACAATACAGATTGGTGGTGGGATGAGGTCTTCCACAAGAATTTCCGAACTTATAAAAAAAGGTGTAGATTATATTATTGTTGGTACAGCTTTTATTATTCCTCTTGCTTTTGAGGAAGGTTTTACAAAAAACGATATAAAAATGTTTTACCAAGCTGGAGGCAAAGAGTTTAATCAAGAAAAAGAATTGCCTGAATTTGGGCTTCCGGATTGTCTGGAGAAAGATATTCGTGAAAAGATTATTGTATCAATAGACTACAGGCAAGAAGAGACCGCTTTAAGCGGGTGGCAGGTAACTATCCCTTTAACTCCACACTATCTTATAAAAGAATTTATGAAGAAAGGATATAAAAGATTTATTTTAACAAATGTTGAGAAAGATGGTACCCTTGAAGGTATAGATATTGGTTCCATTAAAAACATTTTAGGTAAACTTGCTTTTGATAAGTGCTACCCTGAAGAAATAATTATTGCTGGCGGGGTTACCTCTGAAAAAGATATACAAAAACTTATGAACCTTAAATATAAACCTTCTGGCGTTATTATTGGTAAAGCTCTTTATCAGCAGAGGTTTGATTTAAAAACAGCTGTTGCTAAATTTCAATTAAATGAAAATCAAAATTAAAGTTTCGTTCTTTTTTGTTTTAATATTATTTCTCTCTTCCTCGTTTAGGGTATTTCCTCAGGAATTTTCTGGAAAAATATCTACTGCCAACAATGAAGAATATTTTGAAAAAGTTTTAACAAAAATTAAAGAGGCAAAACAATCTGTTTACCTTATTATGTATATATCAAAATATTACGATAAATACCCTAAAAGTCCTGGAAATATTCTTCTTAAAGAATTAGCAGAAGCAAAAAAGAGAGGTGCAAAGGTAGAGGTTATTTTTAATCGTGGTATAAGAAAGGAGGATTCTTCGCTTACTAAAGAAAATATGAATACAGGCGCTTTTCTTGCCAAAAACGGTGTAACTGTTCTCTTCGATTCTGAAAAAAAAACCACACATTCAAAACTTCTTATTATTGACGAGAAATACGTAGTAATAGGAAGCACCAATTGGACATATTATGCCCTTGCTTTTAACAATGAGACCGCAGTTATAATTGAATCGGTTCCTTTGGCGAAAGACTATGTAAAATATTTTGAAAAAGTAAAAAAAGAATGTATTTTTTTATTGAAACCATCTAATATTCCATCAAAATAAAACTACTGTAAGCCCTTCTCCACTTCTTTTTGTTTTCTACCCGCACACTTTACCATCCTTAACGCCCCCTTTTGTTATCCTGAACTTGTTTCAGGATAACAAACTTAACCAACATAACAAGAGATAGTAAAAACGAGATTCCACCCTACATTCTTCTCTCCTCTGAGGGAGAGGATGCAAGGTGAGGGGGGCTGCCTTTGCAATTTCTCACATCAAATAGATTTATGGAGTTTGTAGTCTATACTATCAATTAATGCTTTCCAGGAAGCTTCAATAATATTTTCAGAAACACCAAGAGTGCCCCAGGTAGAAGTCCCGTCGATTGTTTCTATAACAACTCTTGTAACAGCAGCGGTAGCTTGCTCAGGTTGTAAGATTCTTACTTTATAATCTGTAAGTTTCATATCTTTTATTTCAGGATAAAACTTCACCAAGGCTTTCCTTAAAGCATTATCTAATGCGTTCACAGGACCGTTACCTTCGCTTGCAGTATGGGCAGTTTCTCTTCCAACCTTTACTTTAACTGTCGCCTCTGAGACAACCTTTTTACCTCTTTTTTCAACAATCACCCTAAACCCTTCTATCTTAAACAATTGTTTATACTCGCCTATAGATTTTCTCACCATTATATCAAAGGAACCTTCTGCCGATTCAAATTGATACCCTTGATTTTCAAGTTTGCTAACAGTATCAAGAAGTTTTTTTATAACCTCTGGTTTCTTCTCAAGTTCAAAACCTTTAGTCTTTTGAAGTATAGTACTTTTTCCAGACAACTCAGAAAGAAGTATTCTCCTTTCGTTTCCAACAAGTGCTGGATTTATATGTTCATAGGTTCGAGGATTCTTTCCAACAGCATCAATATGAACTCCACCTTTGTGAGCAAAAGCACTAAAACCAACAAACGGCTGAGAGTTAGGGGGAACAATATTTGCTTTCTCATACACAAAACGAGAGATTTCTGTAAGATGAACTAAACTATCTTTTTCAAGACACTCTAAACCCATTTTAAGTTTTAATATAGGAATAATTATTGATAAATCAGCGTTTCCACATCTTTCACCTATACCATTAATAGTCCCTTGTATATGTGTAACACCTGCTTTTACAGCAGAAATAGAATTTGCAACACCAAGCCCCGCATCGTTATGGGTATGGATACCTATTGGTAACTCTATTTGTTGTTTAACTTTTTTGATAATCTCCTCTATTTCAAAAGGTAGCGTACCACCGTTTGTTTCGCATAAAACAATCTTTTCTGCGCCTCCTTCAGCGGCAGCAAGTAAAGCTTTCATTGCGTACTCAGGATTCATTTTATATCCATCAAAAAAGTGTTCAGCGTCAAAAAAAACCCTCTTCCCCATACTACATAAATACTTTATAGAGTCTTCAATCATAAACAGATTCTCGTCTAAATCTGTCTTAAAAACATCAGTTACATGTAAATCCCAAGCCTTCCCAAATATTGCAACACATTCGGTTTGACTCTCAATAAGTTTTTTAAGAAAATTATCGTCTTTAGCAGAAACAGATTTTCTTCTTGTACTTCCAAAGGCTACAATTTTTGATTTTTTTAATTTTTTGTTTCTGATTTTTTTAAAAAAAGTTATATCTTTTGGGTTAGAACCTGGCCAACCGCCTTCAATAAAATCTATTCCAAAAGAATCGAGTTTTTCTGCAATTCCAAGTTTATCAGATAATGAAAAAGAGATAGATTCTCCCTGAGAACCATCCCTTAAGGTTGTATCATAAATTTCTACTCTGTTCATAACTACCTCCATACATACTTTTTCCAACCGCTAAATAATGTGCTTACCTTCAACTTTCAAACAATTTTGATGACAAAAGAAGAGCAGCAGTCAGTTCTATTCTTTCAAAAAGAGTTTCCGTTAAAATATATTCATCTTCTGTTCTATCAAGGTCACCCACAGGACCAAGACCATCGATTGAAGGTACTCCAACAGAGGAAAGCCAACTGGCATCAGAGCCACCACTGCGGTGTTCTTCTATTACTTTCTGCCCAATAGAAGAAGCAACTTCTGAAACAAGGTTAAAAAGTTTTGTCCCTTCTTGACTTTCTGCTAACGGTGGACGGTGTTTACCTTTAATCAAATTAAGTTTACAACCATCAACCGTAGGTTTTAATATTGAAGTTTCAATTTTTTGGAGCATTGTGTTGAGTTCAGACTCATCCCAAACTCTTATCTCAAAATTGCATACTGCTTTATCTGGCACAATGTTAGTAGCAAGTCCTCCTTGCGCCATTCCAACGTTTATAGTTAACCTGTCTCTTCCAAGATTAAGAGATTCTAACCATACAATTCTATGGGCTATCTCTAATAGAGCACTTATTTTGGACCCATAGTATAACCCTGCGTGGGCAGCTACCCCAGTAGCTTCGAGGGTATAATCGGTAATACCAATCCTTTTAGTGACAACAGTACCACCTACTCCTCCATCTTCATAAACAAGACCTTTAACAACTTTGTCTTTTAGCCCAAGAAAGATTTTTTTAGAATCTAATGAACCTGTCTCTTCCTCTGAATTAAAAACAACTTTCACTGGTATTTCATCAAGAAGGCCGCAGATATCAAGAACTTTTAAAGCCCAAACTATTACCGTTAGACCTGCTTTCATATCATTAACTGCAGGACCTATTAATTTGTCGCCCTTTTCGTAAAGTTTATTAAAAGGTACATCTGGTTTAAATAAGGTGTCCATATGTCCAACAAGAACAACAGGTTTATCATATTTTCCATCTTTGGTATAAATATGGTGCTTTGCATATTTAACACCACCATCAACTGTTTGATGTTGAAAAACTTTGGGCATTTCGGTACCTAAAATAGCCGCAACCTTATCTACCCCTTCGGTGTTATAAGTGTAACTGTTCTGATTGACAAGAGATTCAAGAAACTTTTTTATATTTTCTTTTTCCTTACCTATTACTTGCCTTATTTTAGTAAGTTTTTCCATTATATTGACTCCTTTTTTGGTCAAAGTTTAAGTGTTAATAAATTGTCCTATCATTATAACAGAAAACAAGAAAATAAGAAACTTGAAGGGGGTTTAAGATTTTTTTGCATTCTTTCTTCTTATTTAGTCATCCTAAACTTGTTTCAGTAACCTGCCTTTGCATTTCTTTTGTAGAATTTTGACATTTGCAGTAAATTAAAGTAAATTAAAGGTTATGAAAAAGATATTATTTTTAATACTTTTAGTAACGCTTTTAGTCTCACCACAAAAACTGTTTTCAAAAGAGAATGTAGGATACATATTAAATGTTGATAGTTCTATTGGACCTATCACCTATTATCAAATAAAGAGTGTTATTAGGTTAGCAGAAAAAAATAGAGCCGATTTTATTATACTTGTTATAGATACACCAGGTGGGTTGTTATCCTCTACAAGAAAGATTGTACAAGAGATTTTATCAAGCGAAGTTCCAGTTATATCTTACATATCTCCCAGGGGGGCTCAGTGTGCTTCAGCTGGTGTTTTTATTGCTCTTTCAAGTCATATCATTGCTATGTCCCCTGCAACAAATATTGGAGCTGCTCACCCAGTTAGTCTTACCTCAAACTCTGATGAAACTGTAAATACAAAACTTGTAAATGATACAGTAAGTTTTATTAAAAGTATTGCTGTTCACAGAAAAAGAAATCCCGAGTGGGCTGAAAAAGCTGTCAGAGAAAGTATTTCTTCAACAGAGATAGAAGTTCTTAAGGAGAATGTTATTGATGTTATTTCCCAAGATATTTTCCAACTTACTTCTGAAATAGATGGTAAAAAAATTATTATAAATGAACGTGAAACTATTTTAAATACTAAAAATCCGAAAATTATTCCATATAAAGAGAGTTTTAAAGAAGATGTTCTAAAAGTTATAGCACACCCAAATATAGCCTATATATTGTTGATGATTGGTTTTGCAGGTATTCTACTTGAGTTTTATAACCCTGGTTTTGGAGTGCCAGGAATAGTGGGAACTATTTCTTTAATTCTTGCTTTTTTTGCCCTCCACGCATTACCTATCAATATTGCTGGAATTTTTCTTATTGTTGCAAGTCTTATCTTTTTTGCAATAGAAGCTGTTACCGCTTCCTTTGGGCTTTTTATTATTTCAGGTATCGTTTCTCTTTTTTTAGGTTCTATGCTTCTGTTTAAACCTACTGCAGATGTTAATATCCCATATTTTTTAATATTTACAATTTCATTTTTTGTTTCTTTGATGCTCTTTTTGTCATTATTCTTTATAATTAGAACAAAGAAAAAGAAAGTTACTACAGGAAAAGAAGGTATGATAGGGGAGAAAGGTAAGACTTTAACTGCTTTATCACCTGAAGGAACAGTTTTTGTTCACGGAGAATACTGGACAGGTATTTCAAATGAAGAAGAAATCCCAGCTGATACTGAGGTTGAAGTAATTGATATCACTAATTTTAAACTTACTGTTAAAAGAACAGAACGGAAAGGGTAAAGACATAGGCAAGGATAAAAGAGGAGATTGCCACGTCATTTAAAAACACTCCTCCCAACTCCACAAAACAGCAATAAAAGTAATATAAACATTATTTAACATCCAAACAAAGGAGTAGAAGATGAAAAATTTTTATGAGACTGATATTTGGCGTATCTTTAGGATAATGGCTGAGTTTGTTGAAGGGTTTGAAGCTCTTGAAAAAACTAAAAACGGGATAACAGTTTGGGGTTCAGCAAGAGTTAAGGAAGATAATATTTGGTATAAAAAAGCCGTTAAAACTGGGGAATTACTTGTAAAAGAAGGTTATTCTGTTATTACTGGTGGAGGACCCGGTATAATGGAGGCAGCTAACAAAGGCGCTTCGCTTGCTAATGGGGATTCTATTGGGCTTAATATAGAACTTCCACACGAACAAAAACCTAACCCTTACATTAAAACTCTTATATCTTTTAAGTATTTTTTCACGCGAAAAGTTATGTTTTTAAAGTATACAAAAGGATTTATTATTTTCCCAGGCGGCTATGGAACTCTTGATGAGTTTGCTGAAACCATTACATTGATACAGACTCGACGTATTCACAAATTTCCTATTGTGCTTATGGGTAAAGAGTATTGGGAAGGGCTCCTTAAATGGTTAGATAAGAGATTATTGGTTGACGATTACATAGAAAAACAAGATTTAAATCTTTTTCAGATAGCAGAAGAGCCAGAAGAGGCTATAGAGATAATTCAGGATTTTCGTAAAAATAATATCCCTTACTAATTCTCTTAAATTTTAAATTAAGAAAGTTGACTTTTTGATAGGAAATCTTATTTGAAAAGACCGTTTTGATACTGTTAATAACGGATTATTGGCTATTTACAAACTGATATATTTCAGAAAGATACGCTTTTGCAATAGATTGGTTTTCTCCTTCAACATATACCCTTAAAATAGGTTCTGTCCCTGAAGGTCTAATATGTATCCAGCCATCTTTTCTTATAATTTTTATACCATCATCAAGGTTTACTTCTTCGTTTTTACTATATTTATCTCTTATGGCTTGTAATATACTGGTTTTCTTGACTTCTTCTAATACCAATTTTTCTTTTATCATAATATATCTTGGTAAAACTGATAGTATTTCGGAAACTTTTTTATCTTTAACTGCCATAAGTTCAAGTATAAGAGCCATTGCAACATAACTATCTCTACCGTAATGTATTGAAGGTAAAATAACTCCACCGTTACCTTCACCACCTATAATAGCATTCTTTTCTTTCATCTTTTCAACAACATTTACCTCACCAATCTTACTCCTGTAAACATTTACATCAAACATATTTGATACATACTCAATAATTGAAGAGGTAGACAAGTTGACTGCAACAGAGCCTCTCTCTTTTTCAAGAATATTTAATACCGATAATGCAAGGGTTAACTCTTCACCAGGTATAACCCCATCTTCACAAACAAATGCCAACCTATCACAATCTGGGTCTTGAGCAAACCCTATATCTGCTTTTTCCTCAACAACTTTTTTAGATAACTCTTTAAGGTTCTCAGGTAACGGTTCAGGATTATGAGAAAAGACACCGGGCGGTTCTGCGTTTATAACCACCGTCTTACAACCAAGTCCTTCTAAAAACAAACGGGTTTCAAAAGCCCCTACCCCTTGGCAAACATCAACAACTACTTTAAATTTCCTCTCTCTTATTTTTGCAAGGTTCACTTTATTATATATATCATTAAAAAAAGATTCTCTATATGTTTCGTTTTGAGAGGAAATTATTTTACCAGGTTGAGAAGGTATTTGATAAGAATCAATATTCTTATATATACTTAAAAACTCTGCCCCTTCTTTTTCATTTAGAAAGGTCCCTTTAGATGATACAAACTTTAAACCGTTATACTCTTTAGGGTTATGGCTTGCAGATATCATAACACCGCATACATTGGGATTCTTCTCTATTATGTATGTAAGTAGAGGAGTTGAGCCAACATTTAGATCTATAACATTTATTCCAGCAGAAAGTAGCCCAGACAAAAGAGCATACTTTAAAGTTGAACCGCTAATTCGTGTATCTTGCGCTACAAAAACATCCTTACCGCTTGAATAAACTCCAAAGGCAAATCCAAATTTATAAACAGTTTCAGGAGATAATGGTAACGGGTAAATACCTCTAATTCCTGCAACGCTTATAATAAGTTTTTTCTCCATATTCATTATTACCTCTTACAATTGTTCCATCTTTATAAAGACTTTTTCTAGCCCCATAGTTTCTATATCTTCAAGTGTATAACTATCTTTTATGAGAAAATTACCTACCTTGGTTCGCTTTAATTCTGTTTGTGTTCCTCCACAACCAAGTTTATTACCTATATCTCTGCATAAGGCTCTAATATAAGTTCCTTTTGAACAAACAACCCTAAATTGTATATAGGGTATTTGAAGATTTAAAAGTTCAATATCTTTAATAAAAACTTTTCTTGGGGAAGGTGCAACTATAACACCTTTTCTATAATGTTTGTATAGTGGCTTACCTTTATGCTTAATAGCAGAAACAATAGGCGGTATCTGCTCAATCTCTCCTTTAAATCCCCTAACTACTTCCATAACTTGAGATTCATCCACAGATACTGGATTTTCTTCTACTACTTTTCCGTCAATATCGTCGGTATCAGTCTTTTTTCCAAGAACCATTTTTGCCACGTACTCTTTTTCCATTCCCATAAACATAGTAGCTAATTTTGTTGCTTTACCTATACATACAACAAGAACCCCCTGCGCAAGAGGGTCAAGGGTTCCTGAATGACCAATCTTTTCTTTAATATTATATTTTCTTTTAAAAAACCTTATTACATCGTAGGAAGTAATACCTGACGGTTTATTTACCACTATTATTCCGTTCATTATTCTTTTTAATCTCCGCAACAATTTTTTTAATAGATTCTGATATAGATAAATTCTCCAACTCGCACCCTGCTGCCTGTTTGTGCCCACCCCCACCAAACTTTCTTGCAACCGTTTCTACATCATACCCATCCTTACTTCTTAAACTAACCTTAATATTCTTGTCTTCTTTTAATAAAAAAACAGTTTTAAATTCTTTTAAAGCAAGCAACATCTCTACAAAACCTTCTGTGTTTTCTGCTGTTGTTTTAGTTGCTTCATACATTTTTTTGTCAACATACATCCAAGCAATTTTTTCTTTCAGGTTATAGTCTAAAGTTTGTAAAGAAAGAGTAAGCAACTCAATATATTTTAAAGGTTTTTGCATATAAATTTTTCCAGATATTTCTGCAGGGGATATACCTGTATCGAGTAATTTCTGGACAGCGTTTAAAGTGTTTTTACCTACATTATATATAAAACTACCTGTATCTGTAATTATTGAAGTATAAAGACAGATCGCTTGCTCCTTTGAAAGTTGGTCGTATCTTTCCAGGACCTTCAGTACCATCTCTCCTGTTGAGGAGTAACCAGCATCAACAAAATTAATTGTCCCAAAACAAGTATTCAAAAAATGGTGGTCAATATTAATTATAGTAGATGTTTTTTTAACAAAGGAAGCAATTTCTCCTGCCCTTTCCAGAGTGCCACAATCTAAAACTATACTTACATTTGGCTCAGCAAGAGATTTGCTCGGGGAGTTTTTTATATCATTGATATAAGGAAGAAAATTATAGATTTCAGGGGCTTTATCTTGATTAACTATCTCAACAGTTTTTCCAAGTTTTTTAAGGAGAAGATATATGGCTATTTCACTTCCAAGCCCGTCTCCATCAATATTATAATGAGAAGTTATAATAAAATTATCTTCATTATTAAAAAGAGCAACTATCTTATCTATTAGTAAAGTTTCTTTGTCAAACTCTTTCATAGTCATACAGATTTTCCCTTAACCTTTCTTTAAGGTTTTCTATCCCCTCGCCTGTAACAGCTGAAACAAGAACGCCATCACTTAGATTGTTCTGCATAATGTTTTTTTCTTCTGGTGCCAATAAATCTATCTTATTATAAACATCTATCCTTTTTTTATCGTCTACACCAAGCATTTTGAAAACGTCAGAAACAGTGTCTTTCTGTCGTGCAAGATTGTTTTTTGATATATCAAAAACAACCATTATCAGGTCAGCGTATTTTACTTCTTCAAGTGTTGATTTGAACGCTTCTATCAAATGGTGCGGTATATTATAAAGAAGTCCAACAGTATCACTTACAAGACATATTTTTTCATTACCAATATGAACAGCCCTGGTAACTGGGTCAAGAGTAGCAAACAATTTGTTTGCTACATATAAATCCGAAGAACTCAACCTATTCAAAAGTCTACTTTTACCAACATTTGTGTACCCCATTAGAGCAACTACAGGAAAATTTTCTCTGCGTTTTGATTCTCTTATAATTTTTCGGTGTTTTTCTACACCTTTTATTTCGCGCCTTAACTTATATATTCGAGATTTGATTCTTCTACGATGAACCTCAAGTTTCATTTCGCCAGGACCTTTTGTAGCAAAACCTCCTCCTATTCTTGATAGTTCAATACCGTGTCCGGTCAAGCGAGAAAGAATATAATCAAGTTGTGCCAATTCAACCTGAATCTTACCTTCTTTGGTTTTAGCGTGGTTACCAAATATATGAAGAATTAGTCCAGTTCTATCTATAACTTGTAAACCCAAAGATTCTTCTAAATTTCTTTGTTGGATAGGTGATAAGTCATCACTGAAAACAATAAAAGATGGGGTTAAAACATCTGTATCTTTCTTTAATTCATTTAGTTTACCTGCCCCGAGATAAGTAGCAGGATTAACATAGTTAAGTTTAATTAAATATTCTTTAAGAATTACAAACCCAAGAGTGCGAGATAACGATTGGAGTTCAGTAATTTCTTCTTGTGTATCTCTGGTATATCTTTTCTTAAAATTGACAAGAAAAATCTTTTTACCTACAAATGGTTCGTTAGGTAATTGGTCAATATTTTTCACTTTTGGACAATATTCTCCACCTTTAAAACCATCAAACTATCTCTATACCCAATACCTCTCTTATATCCTGTTTTAGCTTTCTTCTTAAAAGAATAGATTTTTTTACCCTTTTTCTCGCTAATAATTTCACACTGAACAAGAAAATTTTTAAGTTTTTCTTCCTCAACAATAATTGAGTCTTTATCGTCAAGTATACATATTGGAGTAAACTCTACCTTCTCTCCAACTTTTTTATCTTTCAATTTTAGTATGGTAAACTCCAAACCTTTTTTTACTCTAACTTGTGTTCCACCTAAATCTATTAATGCATCCATTTGTTTTCTCCTTTATTTTGCATTTTTTATAAAATGTTCTAATTTTGTTTTTTTTCCTCGCCTGCTAACAACCTCCCCTCACCTTGAATCCTCTTCCCTAAGGGGAGAGGCGAGTGGGGCGGAGATTGCCATCTTTTGCCTTCAGCCCCTCGGGGGGTGTTCGGGATAAATCCAGAATAACATACAAGGGTAACCTCATCCCATTAACTTCTCTGCAAACCCTTGGGGACTTACTACCCTAATACCCTCAAGGGAGAAGGTAAAGAGAGGTGCATTTTTTTTCGCCTTCGACGACTTTATCTTTACCCGCTAACTTAAATACATAAGTAATTACTAATTTCCACCAGTTATAAAATCTATATCTTTCTGTATATTCTCTATTTTTTCTTGGATCTGAGTTCTCTTTTCTTCTTCTTTTGATATTACTTCATCGGGTGCTTTTTCCAAAAATTCAGGATTAGTAAGTTTATTTTTTATCCTTACAAGTATATCTTCTAGTTTTTCTTTCTCTTTTTGAAGTTTCTTCTCTTCAATTGTAAAATCCACTATACCTGCAAGAGAAATGCCAAACTTCCCTTGGGTTAGGTTCTTTACAATAAGACTCTTAATATTTGGGGTATCTATGTTAAACGGTTTAATGTTTTCGATGCTTGCAAGCCTTTTTATGATACCAGTTTCAAGAGTGTCAAACTCTTTTTCAAAAAAACAATCAATATTTTTAGCCAAAGGAATCCTAAAACGTGTCCTAATATCTCTTATTGTAGTAATAATTTCTATTAGATTATTAACACTGTTACAAGATTCAACATCGTAAAAATCACTCTTTTTAGGCCAACTACTTACAATAATACTATCTGTTTCCATATCACAATATTTAGAGGTAAGTTGCCAAATCTTTTCAGTGATAAACGGTATAAAAGGGTGTAGCAACTTCATTAAAGTAATATTCACATAAAAAAGTATAGGTAGAACGTTTTCCTTAAAATAATTGTTTCCATCATATACCTTAGAAATTTCAAGGTACCAATCACAGAAGTAGTGCCAATAAAAATCATACAGATAATTTAGAGCTTCGTTGAGGCGAAATAGTTTCATCGATTCATCAACTTTTTTTATAAGCAACTCCAACTCTGAAAGCAGCCATAAGTCAACAAAATTAAGGTCTTCTTTCTTTATTGTTAAATCTACCTTTTGAATATCTTCTTTTTCTACAGACGACAATATAAACCTTGAAGCGTTCCAAATTTTATTGGTAAAATTCCTACCTTTAATATAAAAAGTTGGCGACAAGAATACATCCTGCCCTAAAGCAGTCATTGAAATTAAACTAAACCTTAAACTGTCAGCACCGTATTCTTCAATCAATTTAACTGGGTCTATAACATTCCCCAGAGATTTACTCATTTTTTTGCCGGTTTTATCTCTAACAGTTCCGTTAATAAATATGTTTTCAAAGGGTGATTCACCTATAAACTCGTAACCAGCCATAACCATACGGGCTACCCAGAAAAAAAGTATATCTGGCGCTGTCACAAGAGTGTTAGTTGGGTAAAAAGTATCAAGTTCTTCTGTTTTAGCCGGCCATCCAAAAACTGAGAAAGGCCATAACCACGAAGAAAACCAGGTGTCAAGAACATCTGTTTCTTGATAAATATCTGAAGAACCACAGAAAGGGCATTTTTCTGGTTTACCGTTAGACACAAAGGTCCCTTTTTCGTTATTATCATTTGTAAAACAAGAGTTGCAATACCATACAGGAATCCTATGTCCCCACCATATCTGCCGACTTATACACCAATCCTTTATTTCGTATAGCCATTTCAAATAAACTTTCTTCCATCTATCAGGATAAAACTTTATATTATCATTTTCAGCAGCATTAATAGCAGGAATAGCTAAAGTTTTCATTGAAACAAACCACTGTTTAGAAAGATATGGCTCTATTACAGTATCGCACCTATAACAACACCCTACCCTATTAGAATATGGTTCAATTTTTTCAAGCAATCCTTCTGCTTCCAGTTTTTCAATAATCTTTTCTCTACATAAAAACCTATTTAGCCCCTCAAACTCTCCTGCATTTTCATTCATAACCCCATACTTATCTATTACAGTCACAGAATCAAGGTTATGCCTAACTCCAATATCAAAATCGTTAGGGTCATGGTTGGGTGTAACCTTTACAGCACCAGTTCCAAACTCTATGTCAACGAAATTGTCTCCAATGATTTTTATTATACGGTTCATTAAAGGAAGTTTAATATCTTTGCCTATTAAGTGTTTAAACCTATCATCTTTTGGGTTAACAGCAACAGCAGTATCGCCAAGCATTGTTTCTGGCCTTGTTGTTGCAACAACTAAATAACCGCCTGAGACAATTGGATATTTTATATAATATAGGTGACCCTCTTCATCCTTATAGTCAACCTCTTCATCAGATAAAGCAGTTGTGCAACGAGGGCACCAATTGATAATTCTTTCACCTCTGTATATCAAACCTTTATTATAAAGATGGATGAAGGCTTCAATTACAGCCTTAGAAAGAGATTGGTCCATTGTGAACCTTAGTTTATCCCAATCACAAGAGGCTCCAAGAGCCTTAAGTTGAAAAATTATTCGTGAACCATATTTTTCTTTCCATTTCCATACTTCTTCAATAAATTTTTCTCTCCCTATCTCATATCTTTTAATTCCTTTATCGGCAAGCATCTTTTCAACAACATTCTGAGTTGCAATACCTGCATGGTCTGTACCGGGAACCCATAACGCATCATATTTTTCCATCCTTTTTTGCCTAATAATAGCATCTTGTATAGTATTATTTAAGGCGTGCCCCATATGTAAAAAACCAGTTACATTGGGTGGTGGTATAACAATAACGTAAGGGTCAAGAGATTCTTTATCTTTATTTTTATTTACCTTAAAATACCCATTTTTTTCCCAGAACTCGTAAAGTTCTGTTTCTATCCCCTTTGGGTCATATTGTGAAGCAAGGTTTTCTTTCATTTAATATTCCTTAAGAGTGTCTATATTATTTCTTTCTTTTATAACCATAAAATTATAACTATCGTTAAGTATTTCGCTTATTCTTAACAAAGTTAATTCAATTTCTGATTTACGGCTGTTGATTGTACATAACCCAATAGTGCTTCTTTGCCACTTGTCTTGATATTCAAGTTCAGCAATCGCTATATTAAATTTTGCTTTTAATTTATCTTGAATAGAGCGTATAACTTTTCTCTTATCTTTAAGTCCGTTACATCCAGGAATTATGAGTTCAACAGTCAATGTCCCAACAAACATAATTATCTTTTATATATTATTAAAAGTTAACAACAAACTTATTTTTCAGGGGTGTTTTCTCTTTTTATATGAGCGATAGCATTTCTAACAAAATCTACTTTAACACCTTCTTTCAATTCAACAGTTACAATATTATCTTTTATTTTTGCGACAGTGCCTAAGATACCGCCGACAGTTGTTATTTTATCTCCTTCTTTAATTTCGCTGAGCATTTTATTATGTTGTTTCTGTTTCTTTTGCTGAGGAAGAATTAGTAGAAAATAAAAAACAAAAAAGATTAAAATAAGCGGTAAAATACCTAAAAGTGGATTCTGTGCCCCACCCGCTACCTGTGCTTGTCCTAAAAACATATCAGCCTCCTATTGTTTTATGCGTTATTTATTAAGAAAATTTTTAATACCTTTCTCATAGAATTATATATTATACTTCTTTTTGAAGTTTTTGCTAAATTTTTTAAATTCACCGTTTTTAATGGACCTTCTAATTTCCTCCATAAACCTTATTGTAAAATATATATTATGGTAAGAATTTAACCTAAGTCCAAGTATTTCATTTGTTTTAATGAGGTGTCTTATATAAGCTCTTGTATAATTTTTACAAACAAAACAATCACACTCTTGGTCTAACGGAGTAAAATCCTTTTTATACCTTCCTGCTTTAATATTTATCTTACCACTCCAGGTAATTGTGGAACCGGTTCTTGCTATATGAGTTGGCATTGCACAGTCAAAAAGGTCAACACCTCTCTCAACCATATCAAGAATCTGTAAAGGCATTCCTAACCCCATAAAGTACCTTATTTTTTTTGACGGTAGAACATCTACCATTGTCTCAACTGCTGAAATACTCTTATCAAAAGGTTCCCCTATACTAAGCCCACCAAAACCAAAACCTGTAAACCCCATATCTACCATTTCTTCACAACATTTTAATCGGAGGTCATTATAAATCCCTCCTTGTAAAATTCCAAAAAGCCATTGTGGAGATTCTACATTTTCACGAAACTTCAAACATCTTTCTGCCCACTTAATAGTCATATCAACACTTTTTTTAACTTCTTCATAATCGTCCCAATTTTTTGGACAGTAATCAAAAGCCATCATAATATCTGCACCAATAAGTTGCTGTATCTCCATAGATTTTTCTGGTGTAATAAAATGAGAAGAACCATCAAGTTTTGACCTAAACCAGACTCCTTCCTCCTCGATTTTAACGTTCTCTAAACTGAAAATCTGGAACCCACCGCTATCGGTAACAAGAGGTTTTGTCCAGTTCATAAACTTATGTAACCCACCTGCTTCACCTATAATTTCAAGGCCTGGCCTTAAATATAAATGGTAAGCGTTGGAAATAATCATCTCAACCTTAATCTTTTCAAGTTCTTCGGAAGAGAGAGTTTTTACACTTCCAATAGTTGCAACAGGCATAAAACAGGGAGTATGGACGTTACCGTGAGGGGTTTTAAGAAGACAAGCCCTTGCCTTTGTATCTTTATCTTTTTTTAATATCTTATAATTGAACATTTTTTATACCCTTTCTTTTTTCATCCTACTATTGTTTACCCCCCAATTCCTTTTCCGCCTTCGGCGAGATTGCCACGCTAAGAAGCCCCTCCTACGCCAAGGCTTCGGCGGGTAAAGCTCGCAAAATAAACTACAAAAGACGGAATAGGGGGTAGTAAAAACGAGATTCCGGATCAAGTCCGGAATGACATATAGGGGGGAGTCTAATTTTTTATCATTACGTCTTTCGTTTTTGTTTAAGTTGCTAACTGCACCTCCACCTACGCCAAGGTATACCTGCCGAAGCTTGTATTTTAGCGTAGGTTGGCTTCGGTGGATAAATCTCATCCCATTAACCTCTCTGCAAACTCTTAGGGACTTACTACCCCAAACATCCCCAAGGGGAGAGGGCAAAAAGGGGAAGGTATATGCACCATAGTACCAAAGAGAGTAGATAACACCCCTTACTTTTTTACCCTTACTAAAGTATTAACATTGAATCCCCATAAGAGTAAAACCTATATTTTTTTTCAACCGCAAGAAGGTACGCTTTTTCAGTTAAACTTAACCCAGCAAACCCACTTACAAGATATAAATGTGTTGAAGAAGGAAGATGAAAATTTGTAAGCATACTATCAACTACCTTAAATTGAAAATTTGGTTTAATAAATAAATCAGTATAACCTGAAAACGGGGCTAACCTTCCATTAATAACCGAACTCTCAAGAGCCCTTACAACACTTGTTCCAACAGCAAAAACTTTTTTATCACTCTCTTTTGCCGAGTTAATTACTGAAACTGCCTCTTGATTTAGTTCGTAATACTCTTCTCCAACAACATTCTTATCTTCTTTTAAAAGTTTAAAAGAAGCCCATCCAATATGTAGAGTAACGTAAACAATCTTAACTCCCTTCTTTTCGATATTTTGTAAAACCTCTGGTGTAAAATGGAGTCCAGCAGTATGGGCAGCAACAGAACCGTCTTTCTCACCATAAATTGTCTGGTAATCTTCTACGTCACTCTTTTCAACTTTCCTTTTTATGTATGGAGGCAAAGGCACTTCACCAAAACAAAAAATTTCATTCCCATCATCATTATTACTTAAATTAAAGTCAGCAATATAACTTCCATTAGTATTTTTCTCTTTTATTGCAACTACAACAAAACCTTCTTGTCCTTCTTTTTCTATTTTACAGGTATGCCCTACCTTTATATTTCCTCTTAATAAAACCTCCCATCTGTACGAGGAAATCTTGTTCAAAAGGAAGACCTCAACTTTCCCACCTGTATCTTTTTTCCCTTTAAGGCGAGCAGGCACAACCTTGCTGTTATTAAGAACAAGAACATCCCCTTCCTCAAAATAGTAGGGCGCTTTTAAAAAAAACTTCTCATCTATATTGCCTGTCTTACGGTTCAAAACCATTAAACGTGAAGAATCTCTTTTTTTTAAAGGGTATTGTGCAATAAGGTTTTCAGGTAAGTGATACTCAAATATTTTACTCATATTTTTTTAAATAAATATATTGTTGGGTGGGTATAAATCATATCGTGTACTGTTATATCAGAATCAAACTTGAAAGGACCTATTTTGGGAGGGTTCTTAAAAATCTTTACAACTTTATAGCCGTAACCTTCAATCTCAGATAAAAGAGCATTCTCATTACTCTTTCTGGAACCAAGCCTAAGAAAATACTGGAGTTCTCCAATAATAAGGTGACTTCCTTCTTTTAAATTAGCAATATTTTCCTTATCCGAAACAACCACATTGTAGATTTTCGTATTAACAGGTGGAACTTCAAATATCCACGGATCTTTTGTAAACGCTATTGTTGAGCCAGCAGGTATATTTGATTCAATAAATTCCGCCGAAACAATTCTAACATCTTTGGTACACATAAATAAAGAATAAGAAAATGACTTCAATAACGGTATTAACAATATAAAAGATATAATAACTGTACAACATATTTTCCAGAAACGAGACTTTACAGCATCAGTTATGAAGGTTATAAACAGAGCACCTCCAACAGCAAGAAAAGGAAGCATAAGGAGATAGTATCTTGTATATTTTAGTCCACCTGTTAAGAAAAGCGGCAACATAGTAAAAAAAACTCCTGCCAAAAACAATTTCTCTCTTCCTTTTTTAAAAATTAGATATATTATTCCGATGTACATAACAAGATAGAATAAAGAAAATCCTGACTTCATTGCTATATGAGTATTAAAAAAAACAGCTGAAATATGGTTATATAAATTTGGACCAAAAGCACAAAATTCTCGTGTTTCAACTTGATAAAATAGACCTCTTCTAAATTCTGAGAAAGCAAGTACAGAATACGGATTGGTAATAATAAAGCCAACCACAACAAATATTAATGTTTTTAAAGCCTCAAGCGACAACAGTTTTTTAAACGATTCTTTTTTGTTCCAATATACAAGAGGAAGAAGAGCCAACAAAACCAGCGCTGGATATTTGGTTCCAGCTGCAATTCCCGTAGTTAACCCCGCAAGATAAAAAAACTTTATCTTACCTCTTTGGAGAAAAAGTGTAATAAAATATATTGTAACAGATATCCAGAAAACCATAGGAACATCAACGGTGATATAACGGCTGTTCAACACATAAATAGGGGAAACCGCCATAATAAAAGCAGAATAAAATGCCGCCTTCTTGCCAAAAAGGTTCTCAATGGCTTTGTAAAGAAAGAATACTCCAAGTATAGATAGTAAAACCACACCTCCCCTACTTACCAAATAAAATCGTCCCATCTGGTCTGGATGTAGAAAATAGAAGGATAAGTCAGAAGTCAAATGTATAAACCCTAAAATATAACCCAGCCCAAGTAGAAAAGCCACAAAATATATAAAGAATGTTCCATATTCAAAATAATGAGGATTGAAATCAAACTTTTTAGGGCTCATATTGCTTATGCTTTTTATTATATTGTGTTCATCAGGGTGAAAAGAGCGTATTATATTAAAAAGAGAGCGAGGAAGCTTCTCTTGAGGCGGAGATATTCCTTTGGATATTTCCCAACTATTTTTAATATATTCTTCTGATATACCAACTGTCATTTGTTCTGTTTCTTCTTTGTTGGTATAATAAAATCGCCTATAATCATCTCTGGGTATACCCCAATTAAAACCCAAAAGATTTAGGAGTGCAGACAAAATAAGAACAACTATTAAGCCTGTTTTTCCTTTCATATTAAATTCTCCTTTTTATATAAAGAGATTATTATATTAGTTTGAAGATATAAGGTAGTTATCTCTTTGGCAAAAGATAAGTGTTTACTACAACACAATCAGAAAACAATCTATTAGGTTTGAGAGCATAACTATTCTTTACTATTCTTTGTTTTTCTCTCCATATTCAAACGCTTACGCATCTTGAAAACAGTTTTGAGAGTTTCTGGTATATGGCTGAGCCGAACCGTTGTTTTGCCTCGCTTTCGAGGAAAGTGGCAAACGCCTCTTTCTCCAATGCGAAAACCCGCCTTCCCCGCTTTAGCAATAATTTCTGTATCTACAAAGAAGTCATTACATTCTATTGTGATACTCTCCAATACATATCTGTGAAATAGTTTGAAAGCACAATCCACGTCTCTTACCTTTATTTGAAATAAGAAAAAAACTAGCCAGTTGTAACCCCATGATAAAAAGATTCGTACAGGAGAATCTTTGCGCTTAACCCTGTACCCAACTGCAAGGTCATATCTTTTCATCATTGGAAGAAAATCTTTAAGTTCAAACATATCAAATTGATTATCAGCATCTGTATAAAAAATGTACTCATATCTTACCACTGAGAACCCTGTTTTAAGTGCAGCTCCATACCCTTGGTTTGTATTATGCCGCAAAACTCTAACACAGTCAGGGTTGCGTTGCACTAAGTCTTCAGCAACCTCGTAGGTACCATCAACACTCCCATCATCTACCAGAATAACTTCATATTTGTTTGCTATAGCAGAAAGAACTTCAATAGAATTTGAGATAACTTCTTCAATGTTTTCTTTCTCATTGTATGCCGGAATTACAATTGAAATATTCATATTATTTTTCATTTGTTTTATCAAATAGAAAAAACTTCAAGTAGATATTTTCCTTATCTTAAAAAGAGAGATAAACATTTTTATTGGGTCGGTAAAAATATTTACTTTTGATACATCTGAGTTTATCCATTTAACAGGTACCTCTTTTACCTTTAAATTATTTTTTACCGCTCTATAAAGTATTTCGACATCAAAAGCAAAACTTTCGGTCTGCAGATTTGAGAATAAAAAAAGCCCAGCTTCTTTAGTAAACAGTTTGAAACCACATTGGGTATCCCTAAAATCTTTCAAAACTATCAATCTTACTAATAAAGGAAAAATCTTACCAGCCAATCGTCTATGAAAAGGTTGAGGGATAACAATGTTAGAATCCTTTAAACCTCTTGAAGCAATAGATATATCATAACCATCAGAAATTGCTTTATTAAGTTTTTTTAACTCTTCAATAGGTGTTGATAAATCAGCATCAGAAAAAAGAATAAGTTCTCCTTTAGAAGCCATCACTCCTGTTTTAATAGCTGCACCTTTGCCAGAATTAACCTTATGTTTTAAGAGTAACATCTTAGAGTATTTTTTTATAAACTTCTCAAGTATTTCAACAGTATCATCTTTACTACCGTCATCAACAATAATTATTTCAAAACTATCGTACTCTTTTTCCATATACCTATCTATCTTTTCTAAGGTAGGTAAAATACGTTCTGATTCATTATATGCTGGTATTATAATCGAGATATCCATTTTTTCCATATTGTATAAAAATATAGTTGAGCGTAAGGAAGTGTTTTAGAGAGTTTAAATTTTGATTTACCTTTTTTTCTACCAGTCCAAACAGTAGGTACATCACAAATTTTGTACCCTGAAAGAAAAAAATTCACACATGCTTCCATAGAAATCGCAAACCCTTTCTGTTTAAGCGGAAATGAGAGGAGTAGATCTCTTCTATACATTTTATAAGCGTTACCTACATCTTTGGTAGGTATACCAGTAAAAATATTTAGAGATAACCCTACAATCCTTGAAAAAAAACCTTGGACAAGAGGACCACCTATTTTTTTTCCACCCCTGATATAACGTGAGCCACATATTAAATCAAACCCTTTATCTGTTTTTTCAAGCATTTTAGGTAAAGTTAAAGGGTCATCACAACTATCAGCCATAAATGGTACTACAAATTTACCAGTAGCACTTTCAAAACCAGATTTTAGAGCATTGGCAAAACCAGATTCTCTATGGTTATCTATCTTTTTTACAAAAGAATGTTTTTTACCAATATCTTCAACAATTTTAGATGTCTTATCTATAGAGTGGTCATTGACAACAAGTATTTCAGTTTCAAGGTTTTTAACTATGGGTATCAACCCGTTTATTGTCTCTTCAATAACATCTTCTTCGTCTCTTGCTGGTATGATAACTGTTAGTTTCATTCAAAATTCTCCAATTTATTACCGTTTTTTTCTCTCAATCCACTATAGTTTGTCATCTTGAACCTGTTTCAGGTTCTCTAACCTTACCCACGCTGGTAGTAGGCACAACGTAAAAACGAGATTCCAGATCAAGTCCGGAATGACATACAAGAGAGAGTCTACTTTTTTATCACTACGCCTTTCGTTTTTCCTCGCCTGCTAACAGCCTCCCCTCACCCTTGATCCCTCTCCCCCAAGAGGAGAGGCGAGTGAGGCGGAGATTGCCACGTTAATAAGCCCCTCCTACGCCAAGGTATACCTGCCAAAGCTTCTATTTTAGCGTAGGTTGGCTTCGACGAAAACTCGCAAGATAAACTACAAAAGACGGAATGAGAAAAACAATCCCTTAAATTAGTCCTCTCTTTTTCAACTCATTAGATGCTTTTATAAACTTATCTTCTGATTTTGCAGTTTTTGACCAATCAATAAGTCTTTTTAACCCTTCCTCAAAAGAAACCTTAGGCACAAAACCTATATCTTTCTTTATTTTTGTTGTATCAGCGTAACAATGTCTGACATCTCCCTTTCTAAATTTAAATGTTATCTCTGGTTTAAGGTCTTTAACTTTTAAGAGTTTTATAAGAAGTTGCGCAATACCAGCAATACTAACTGGTTTACCTGAACCTACATTATAAATCTGATAATTCGCATCTTCTTTTTCCATAGATAAAATACATGCATCAACAATATCCTCTACCCAAATAAAATCTCTCGTTTGAAGCCCATCCTCATATATAACTGGCGGATTGTTATTCTTTATTCTGCTTAAAAATATTGCCGCAACCCCTGTATAAGGGTTAGATAATGATTGTCTTGGACCATAAACATTAAAAAATCTTAGTGCTGTAACAGGTATACCATAAGTCTTACCTATAAGTATGGACATTTCTTCTTGCTCTTTTTTGCTAATGGCATATATAGAGTTAGAAACAAGAGGGGTATCTTCTGTTGTAGGTATTGGTTTTAAGGTTCCGTTACAGGTAGGACACACTGGTTCCCAAGAAGTGATTTTTGAGCCATAAAACTCTCGTAAAGGCGGTTTAACTATCCCGCAACTTGAGCAAGTATAGAGCCCTTCACCGTAGATACTCATTGATGAAGCAACAACAAATTTTTTTACTGTATGTTTTTCATTAACAAGAATATCCAAAAGATTTGCAGTACCTCTAATGTTGGCGTCAACATATTTTGATATCTGATACTGAGATTGACCCACCCCAACAGCAGCTGCCAGATGGATTATATAATCACAATTCTGAACAACTTCTTTAAAAACATTTTTGTTTCTTACATCTCCTCTAACAAATTTTGCACCTATATTGTAATATTCAGGCAGACCATTAGGGTGGACCTGTTTTTCAAGGTTATCAAAAACCGTTGTTTTATACCCTTTTTTAACAAGTTTATCAACAACATAACTTCCTATAAAACCCAAACCACCAGTAACAAGAACTCTTTTCACTTTTCCTCCTGTTTGGTGTTAAGAATTTTCTCTTGAAAATAATCTAAGGTTTTTCTAAGACCTTCTTCAAGAGCCACTTTTGGTTGCCAACCCAACAACTCCTTGGCTTTACTTATATCTGGTCGGCGTCGTTTAGGATCGTCTTCGAGAGGTGCCATAAACACCATATTTGATTTTTTGTTTTGTAGTTTCTGTATCAATTCAGCCAACTCTATAACAGTAAATTCTCCTGGATTTCCAAGATTTACTGGGAGATGATAATCTTTTTCTATCAATAAGGTTATACCTTTTATAAGGTCATCAACGTAACAAAAACTTCTAGTCTGCTTACCGTCTCCATAAATAGTGAAAGATTGATTTGATAAAGATTGGTGTATAAAGTTAGGAATAACCCTACCATCGTTTAACCTCATACGAGGACCATAAGTATTAAAAATCCTTACAATATGGGTATTCAAATTGTATTTCCTGTTGTAAGCCATAGTTATTGCTTCACCATATCTTTTCCCTTCATCATATACAGAACGGACTCCAATTGAATTAACGTTACCCCAATATTCTTCATTCTGTACTGGTATTAAAGGGTCACCGTAAACTTCTGAAGTAGAAGAATATAAGAACGCAGCACCAGAAGAGAGGGCAAGCTTAAGACAATTTTCTGTTCCAATAGAATTTACTCTCAAGGTTTCAAAAGGAAATTTAAAATAGTCGGGAGGTGAAGCTGGACTTGCAAGATGGTAAACATAATTAAAATCTGTAGGCATATTTTCTGGAGTAAAATCTATGACATCTTTTTCAATAAAAGTAAAGTTTCTATCGTTTAAATATTCTTCAATATTATCTCTGCTACTGGTAATAAAATTATCCATACACCAGACCTCACAGTTGTTCTTCAAATAATGTCCGCAAAGAAAACTTCCAAGAAAACCTGCACCTCCACTAATAAAGACTTTTTTCTTATCCATTTTTACCAATCCCTTTATAAATAAATCCTAATTCTTTAAGTTTGTCTTTATCTAAACAGTTTCTCCCATCTATTATATATGGAGTTACCATTAGATTCTTAACTTTTGTAAAATCGAGAGCCAAAAATTCTTTCCATTCTGTTAGAAGTAACATCAGAGCAGTCTCTTCTACTGCCTCATACGCATTATCACAATAAACAACATTCGGAATTTCCTTTTTTGCTGTTTCCATAGATTCTGGGTCATAACATTTAAGAACTGCCCCTTCATCTAATAAAAGTTTTACAATTTTTATCGCTGGCGATTCTCTTATATCATCAGTATTAGGTTTAAAAGAGAGCCCTAAAACCCCAATCTTTTTCCCTTTCAAGTTCCATAACATCTTTTTTGCTTTACTTATAAGAAGAAACTTTTGTTCACGGTTGATTTGCTGAACCTCTTTAAGTAGGTCGAAAGAGTATCCAAGTTCTTTTGAAAGTTGAATAAAAGCAGATACATCTTTAGGAAAACACCCTCCCCCCCAGCCAATACCTGCCCTTAAAAATTCTTTGCCTATCCTTTTATCATATCCCATACCTTCTGCAACTTTTTCTATATCAGCCCCAACCCTTTCACAAATCTGAGAAATACCGTTTATGTAAGATATTTTTAAAGCAAGAAAAGAGTTTGAAGCGTGTTTAATTATTTCAGCACTCTTAACATCAGTAAAAATTATTGGAGCTTTAATTGATTTGTATATATCCTCAAACACAGTTTTTGCCCTTTCATTTTCTACCCCAACAACAATCCTATCTGGCTCCAAAAAATCTCTTATAGCGTTACCTTCGCTTAAAAATTCTGGGTTTGCAGCCACATCAAACTCTATCCCAGTTGGTGCTATAAGAGCAAGGGTTCTTTTTACCCATTCACCAGTTAAAACAGGTACAGTACTCTTTTCAACAATAAGTTTATAAATAGGCTGGTTAGTATCTCTTTTTATATTAGCAAGTGATTTTGCTATCTCAACAGTAACATTCTCCACATACGAAAGGTCAGCACCGCCATCATCTGTTGCAGGAGTTCCAACAGCTATAAAAATTATTTCACTATTTACTGCCACCTCTTTTACTGAAGTTGTAAAAGAAATATTACCACTTTTTACAACCTCTTCAATCAATTCTTTAAGCCCTGGCTCATAAAAAGGCATCTCAAGTTTGTTGATTTTTTCTATCTTATCAATATCTTTATCTGCACAAATAACAGTATGTCCAAGTTTAGCAAAACACCCAGCCGTTACAAGCCCTACATGACCAGCGCCTATAATACCTATTTTTTTCATTTTAAAATTCTCCTAACTATCTTTCTCGCCCTAAATACTCATCTCTACATAGAGCCAAAAAGTAATAAACTCTCACTTTTTTTTATTTACTTTCTCTATCAAAGAAATATTTTTCCAAATCCATCCTGTAAGTTGCTCTATCCCTTTTTCTTTTGATATTTTAGGTTTCCACCCAACTTCCGTTTCAAGTTTAGAATTATCGCTAACAAAAACTTTTTGGTCACCAGGACGCCAATCCGAAAACGAATACTCAATATCTAATTTAAGGGACCCTTTCAATAACTCTATAAATTCCAGTAAAGAAAGAGTATTGTCAGCACCACCACCTATGTTGTAAATTTTACCTTCTGTTTTTTTAATCTTTTTAACAGCAGATAAATACGCTTTTACCAAATCAGAAACTTCAAGAAGGTCTCTTATCTGTTTACCGTCCCCATATATATTTAGTTTTCCATCAAGAATACTCTTAATTATAAAATGTGCTACCCACCCTTGGTCTTCGTTTCCATACTGGAATTTTCCATATATACAAGATTGTCTAAAAACAATTGTTTTTAGTCCATATATTCTATGGTAATCTCTAACGTATTGGTCGGCAACACCTTTAGAAACTCCATAAGGTGAGTATAAATCAAGACACTCTTTTTCTGAGACACCCTTTCTTTTGCTACAAAGTAGGTACCTTTTTTTACCTTCCTTTAATTTTATATGTGATAAAGCGCCATATACCTTGTTGGTTGAAGCAAAAGTGAAAATTGCTTCAGGTACAACCTTTCTTGTTGCTTCCAAAAGGTAGAGTGTTCCTTCAGCATTGATTTTAAAATCCTCAACAGGGTCTTCTACCGACTTAGTTACTGCAACCTGTGCAGCAAGATGATAAATCTCTTTACATTCTTGCATAACATCTTTAAGTTGGTTATAATCCCTAATATCTCCCTTAACAAATTCAAGATTTTTATATTTTTGCGATAGCAGATAGTTAAGGTTATTTTCTGTACCTTTCCTTGAAAGGTTATCAAAGACAACAACAAAATTATTTTTATTTTTTAATAGTTCAATAACAAGATTAACCCCAATAAAACCTGCTCCACCTGTTACTATGATTTTTTTCTTATTCATTTGTCTCCCTCTCTATATGATAAACCCAGAGAAAATGGTATTCTTTCTTTTCCCTGTTTTTTAAAAAATCAAGAAAAGAGAAATTTTTTACAAACATTTCTTCTTTAATTTTAACAGATTTTTTGTTTAATAAGAAATCTTTAACTTTTTCGTTCCATTCTGGTTCAACAAAACCGTAATCTAAAAGTAGCCAATAACTATTATATTTGTTTTTAATTTTTAACAACTCTTCATCTAAATCCCGCATATTTGAAGGATTAACTTCAAACATAGTAGAAGTACCTTTGTAATACCAATCCCAAGGAGAGTATTTAGGAAAAAAATCGGTAAACCGTCTTTCTCTTTTTTCAGTGAACAAAACCGCTTCTCCCTCTCTTTCTTCTTCTTGTATCATTTTGCTTACCTCTCTATACGGGGTAAGTTTGCTAACATCGTGGTACTCTAAACTATCACCTTTATAATAAAAATATATCGGTGGTAGAAGAAATAATGGTAGGAGAAATGAAAACACTTTTTTTTGCAGAACTTTTCTTTCCATATTCACACCAGAAGATATAAGAATAAAAAATAAAGGTTGTAAAAGAATAAGGTTTTGAGGAATCGTTGCTTTAACAGTAAAATATAAAATTATTGAAATACCTAACGAAATAATAGAAAAATTTTCCAGCACCTCCTTCTTTTTTTTAAAAACACCTTTTAAGAAAAAGAAAACAAAAAGAAGACCTCCAGGTACAACAAAAATTAAATTTAAAGGTGAGAGTGTTTCCCCAAAAGTGAAGTAGAAAAACGTATACCCAAGCCGCAAAAAGGGATTTGTTATTGTATGGTAAGCACCTTTAACATAATTTAGTTGAGGTAATAAGAATATTCCGAGATAAGGAACAGAAAAGAGTGCGATAACCAAAACAGGCAATATGAAAGGTTTTAGTTGGTCTTTTTTCTTACTTAAAAACAATATTATTACCTGAGATAATAAAATTATTCCTCCATAATGGTGGAGGTAGACCGAGAGTATCGTTGAAAAAGACCAGAAAAAAACAAATTTAAACCGATTTTCTTTTAAGAGCGATAAGAAAGAATATAATGATACGAGTGAAAAGAAGGTAAGCATACTGTAAGATTTTATCATCTGTGACCATAAGATTGCAGCAGGAGATAAAACAAAAAGAGTTAAAGGTAGAACGATTTTTTCTTTATTAAAAAAATTTCTTAATAAAAAATAAAAAATGATAATTGACCCTCCACCAAAAACTGCTGGCAAAAACCTTAAGCCAAACTCACTTTGGGTAAATTTTAAAATAAAATGGTATATATAATAGAAGAAAGGTGGATGTGCATCTCTTTCTATAATCCACCTCACCATATCAGATGAATTTAGTTTCGCAAGAGAGATTGCAATAAATTCATCACACCAGAGACTTCTTTTAGAAATCAAAAAAAATCTTAAAAAAATCCCTACGGATATTAAACAAATTATTCCTATGTATGACTTGTTTTTTTTAATCATAAAATATCTTTTTTGAGAATTACAATTAAACTCTTGTTTGAAAATAAAAATTTATACAAAAAGGGTATAACTCCCTTTAAATTAAGTTTTGTTAAAGTTTGAAATTCTTTTACCTTAAAACTATTAAAAAAAAGAAGCTCTAAACTTTCTGATATTATCTTAAATGAATCAGTATAAAAATGAAACATTTGTGCCGGTATATGAAGTAAAGATTTGCTTTTTCCAGTAAAAGATAACAAATTAGTAAAAAAAAGAGTAAACCGTGAATAGTAAGGTGTTTTAATTATAATAACGCCACCTGGTTTTAATAACTTTTTACAACTTTTAAGATAAGATAATGGGTCTTCCAAATGGGCAAGAACATCAAAAATTGTTATTATATCAAAATAATTTTCAGGCAGTCTGGCTTCTGATAAAGAAATCTGGTTAACAGTAAACCCTTTTTCTTGAGAATACGAAGCAGCAAAAGAAGAAACCTCCTGCCCATAAACCTCGCACCCTTTCTCTTCTGCAACCTCCAGCAAAATACCTATACCGCAACCTACATCCAGAAGTTTACCTTTTAGTTTTACATAATTTTCAATCTTTGAGAGTAGTTTAATTAAGTACCTTTTTCTTTCTAAGTAGTAGTTGATATACCATTTGTGAAAATAATTTTTATCGTATATCTTCTCAGGGTGTGGTGGCAAAGGATACAAAAAAGCAGTTTCGCAATTTTTACATTTGTATAATTTGTATTTACTGTCTCTCCATACCAACTTACTCTTATTTGAACAAATTGAACATTTAACCATATATCAGAACCTATGTTTTAAAAGAGTCCATATAGCTATGGCGCCATCTTTCCATCTAATTTTTTTACCTTCTTTGATATTTCTCGGTGCATACTTGATTGGAACCTCATATATTTTGTACCTTTTCTTAAGAACCTTTGCTGTTACTTCCGGACAAAACTCAAACCCCATACACTCAAGTTTTATTGATTTAATTAAGTCTGTCTTAAACATCTTATAGCAGGTTGGCTCATCAGTAATTTTTGTGCCATAAAGAATATTGGTTATCACAGATAGCAGTCGACCACCGAAATAGAAAGCTAATGAAGATTTTTTACCTTTCCCTAAAATTCTTGAACCGTAAATAACCGACAAGTTTTTCTCTTTCATAACCTCCAACATCTTAATCCAATCAAATGGGTCATATTCAAGGTCACCGTCTTGTATAACAACAACATCTCCGCTTATATATTTAAGTCCTTCTCTTATGGCTGAACCTTTACCTTGGTTCTTATCTTTTAATACAACTTTCAGGTTATCTGAAGATAAACCTTTAAGAATATCTCTGGTTCCATCGGTGCTGCCATCATCGACTATAATAATTTCCTTATCTAAAGGAACCGCTTGAACCCTCTTAAGAATTTCTTCAATTGTTTTAATTTCATTAAATACAGGAATTATAACCGATAATTTCATCACCCCTCCTTTTTTTTACAAGCCTGACCATCCAAACCTTTAACATCCACCCTTCTCCCGCTTGATTGTCGGAATAACCCATTCCTCCACCTTAAAAAAACCGTACACTGCCAATATAATATAAAACGGCTCTATAGGCAACCGATATCTTATGGAAGCAAGAAAAACCATATGAAAAATAGTGAAAAACACTATTAATAGATGCATAAATTGTGCACCACGCTTTTTTAATGTTAGAAAAAAACCTAACAGAAAGAAAGGCATCATTACTCCAAAACTCATTATGCTTATACCTTTGTAAAGAGGTTTTGTATAATCTAAAGCGTTTGGGATAATATTCCAGAACCTCTTAAATTTGTTTGCCAAGAGCCATACAAACCGTTTAGGGTTCTCCTTGATAACATCAAAAGTCATTTTATATAGTATTTGGTCTCTTTCAGTTTCTTCAACAGACATTATATTTTCTGGAAAAAACTGGCAAGGTCCACCATCAGAATTTGGGTTATTACCTTCCCAAAAAACATACCCTCCCATAGTAGTACCGGGAATAACTTTTTTGAAAAGAGTATAGTTGCGGATAACCCAAGGGCTTATAGTAAGAGAAAAAAAGAGCAATAGTATGAAAGATTTTTGCAATTTTGGTTTTACTGCTTCTTTAGTTATTAAAATAAGAAATAATATAAATGGCAAAAAACTCTGCATTGTAGGCCTGCATAAACCAGCAAGCCCAAGAGTTATACCTGCAAATATATAATATTTTATATTTTTTTCAAGATTTACAAATATATAAAAGGTTAAAACTACCAAAAAAAGAAATAGGGTTTCAGTTAACAAAAACCCGTTATAAAAGATAAAGAAGGGATAAAAAACACTTATTATTCCAGAGACAATGCCTACCTTTTTAGAAAAGACCTTTTCCCCTATAAGATAAATCAATGGGACTGTTAAAGATGATAAGAACACCTGAAAAATTCGGATACCAGTAAGACCTAATTTGAAATAATAAAAAATACTTGCTATCAGAGGATATAAAGGAGGTCTAAAACCTTTAATATGTTCACCTGCTATTAGACCTTTACCAGAAAAAAAGTTCTGTATCATTCTGTAATACTCACTCTCATCATCAAAGTAGAACTCTTTTTTTAAAGTTAATATAAAAATTAATCGTATTACAAAACTTGCTATAAAAAGAATTAAAACGATTTTTCTATTTTCTTGTTGCTTTTCCATATCTTTACCTTAAAAATTAAAAAATTGTTATGACTATAAATCCCTGTTCTTGGTATTGTGTACTCTGTTACCTCTAACTTTCTTTTACCCGGTGTTACAAACGCTCCTGCATAACCAGCTTCTTTTACTGCATCAACCACTCTTTGATTAAAATCTCCATAAGGATAACAGAAAAAATCAACCTTTTTTCCTATCTTATCTTCAATAATTTTTTTTGAGTCATATACTTCTGTTTTCAGTTCTTTGTTTTCAAGGGTGGGTAGGTGTAAATGTTTCAACCCGTGAGAACCAAACTCTACCTGCCTCCCAACCATCTCTTTTATCTCTTTCCAGTTTAAAAACCGCTCCTTATCAGAAAACTCGTATCTTGGAAGTGTCTTATTTGTCCCTATAAAATCAACACTAATAAATATAATGGGTCTAATATGTAACTTTTCCATAACCGGTAACCCATACCAGAGATTATCAGCAAAACCATCATCAAAAGTTACACAAAACCTATTCTTTTCAAGAAGTATTTTAGTTCCTGTTGAAATTTCATTTATACTGGTTGGTATAAACTTTCGTCTGATTAAATATTTCATCTGTCTTTTAAAAGTTTCAGGCGAAACACTTAAAGCATCCTTTTTATACCAAGGGTTAACTCTATGATACGCTAAGACCATTATAAACTTTCTCCTTCAATAAAAACTCTATACCATAACTCAAAGACCAATAAAGACCATAAACGAGAAGTATGTAGCGCTTTACCAGAAATATGTTCTTGAACCATTTTTCTTACTTCAAGATTATTAAAAAATCCTCTCTTATCAAACTTGTCTGATAAAAGATACGAAGAAATATAATCTTTAAGTTCTCCTTTAAACCATTTACCTAAAGGAACTCCGAACCCCATTTTTTTTCTATAAATAATCTCTTTGGGAATAAAACCACCTACCTTTTTTTTGAGTATATACTTGGTAGTGTTTTTTTTCAATTTAAGGTTAGGCGGAAAAGAGGCCATCAGTTCAATAAACTTATGGTCAAGAAAAGGGCTAACAGTTTCAAGTGTGTTTGACATTGTAGCAACATCCATCTTAACAGAGAGAACTTCTGGTAGATAAAGGTGTTGGTCGGTATAAAGGATTTTTTCAAGTAAAGAAATATTGCCTGCTTGTGTCCAGAGAGTTTTTAATAGATGAAACGGGTCAAAATCCTTTAAGGCATTCTTTATCATTGGAGAGTATAGTCGTTCTTTATATTCACTTGCAAAAGCAGTTAATGTTCTCCCGTAAGCGTGTCCATATCCGTTTTTTTCCAGTTCATATAACCATTTCCCAACCTTAAAAAAACTGCTTGATGGGTTCTTTTCACACACTTTAATAAAAGAGTTGATAAATTTCTCTTTTATTCCAGAAGGCAAAACCTTCATTAGTTTACTAATTTTTTCCAACATCAAAGTTTGCCAATAACGGGTATATCCTGCTAAAGTTTCATCTCCACCATCACCGTTAAAAATTATTTCAACAGATTTTTTTGTTTCGTAAGCAAGACAGTAAGTAGCAAGCATAGAAGAATCAGCAAAGGGTTCATTATAATGCCATAGGAGTTTAGGTAAAATCTTCATAATATCAGGTTTAACTATAAACTCATAATGTTCAGAGCCAAAAAAACTTCCTACAAGAGAAGCGTACTTCAATTCATTAAACTCTTCTTCCTCAAACCCTACAGAAAAAGTTTTAATTTTATTGGGAGATAATTGATTAACTATACCTGCTATTACAGTTGAATCTAACCCTCCAGATAGGAAAACCCCAAAAGAAGTATCGTCAGAGATGCATATTTTTGTTGAATCAACAAGGTTTGCCCATAACAGTTGAGAATATTCGTCTTCATTTTTTAGTATAAGTTTTTTTGTGTAGTCAATATCCCAATACTTTTTTATTTTCAGATTATTATTCTTCCATAAAAGATAGTGGGCAGGCGGTAATTTCTTTATTCCTTTAAAGATTGTCTTTGGGGAAGGAACTGCTTGATATGTAATAAACAAATCGAGTGAATGAAGGTCGATTTCTTTTTTCATTTCTGGATGGAGGAGTAAAGATTTAATTTCGGATGCAAAAATAATTCCACAAGATGTATCAGAATATACCAAAGGTTTTTTACCTACCCTATCTCTGGCAAGAAAAAGTTCTTTGTTTCTGTTATCCCATAAACCAAAAGAAAAAACTCCTCTTAGGTCATTAAGAAGTTTTACACCTTTTTCTTCGTACAGATGTATAATTACCTCTTTATCAGAACTACTCTTAAACCTATGCCCCTTTTTTTGAAGAGTAATTTTTAAATCTTTATAATTATAAATATTACCATCACATACAAGAAAAATTGTATTATCTTCATTTGAGATACATTGGTCTGTTGAATCAGAGTTGGATAATTTAAAATCCTTATAACCTAACCCTATATTCTCTTTTACAAAAACCTTCTCTTCTCTATTGCCTCTGTGTGAAATAGTTTTTAACATTCTACTCAAAAGAAGAGTGTCTATTTTTTGGTTTTCATTTATAATTCCACATATAGCGCCCATATTAATCTCTTTTATCCCTCAAGCGTTCAATTTTTTGTATATTAAATTAAATTTCAATTTACTTATTAAAAAAAATACTTATATTTGCGTTAATAAATATGCTTTCATACAAACTCTCATACGAGATTACTGGCATATACCACATAGTTAAATAACAGAAAAAAATGACACTAAAAATTGTTTTATATGATAATTTATGAACTCTGCTTGTTTGAAATAAATGGGGTGTAAATTGCTCGGTAACCTGATGTTCTGATTCAGTAATCTCGTCTTTATCTTTTAAAAAAATAGTTGTAGAAAATAACATAAGCATAAAGTGTATATTTAGCCACCTTCCCCAATCACAGGCAAGTAAAAATAAGGGAGAAGAAAATACAAATAGCAATAATAAAGTTGAAAATATCTTCAGATTACTTATTTGATATTTTAAATACTTTACAAAAAAATAAAATGGTATCAATCCTAAAAAAGTGCAGATACTATAAGTTATATAATAATTATTAGTTTTTAAAAAATGTAAATTCTCTTTTATCCAATAAGTATTCCAATATGGGTCAAGTATTCCGTTATGGACTTCTGAACTTAAACCTCTTCTAACTAAATCGGCTCCAATTATTGGGCCATTGATATCTCTACCAAAAAGGAATATTAAAATCATTGCAAGAAGAGGTAAAAGTATAAACAATGAGTGTTGCCAAAAACTGTAAACTTGGTTTTCAACTTTGGATTTTAAATAGGCAATTAGCATAAAGTAAGGTGTGTAGAAAAATATTAACTCGTGAAAAAAAGTTGCAAAAACAATTAAAAGAGAGAATAACAAGTTTGAAAAAAATGAATAATTTTTTTTCTTTTCTAAAGAGAGAAGATATAAAGCAAATATAAAAAATAAAATTATCTCTTTCCTACCTGCGCCAGCACTATCTAAAATAGGAAAACGTAATGTTGCCGGAGAAAGCAGAATTATTAAAAATAAAAAATTGATTTTTTTCTTATATATTAAACAGAAAAGCAGTACCATATATCCCAGATAAAAGAACGTCTGCACAGCTAAAACAATTGTATCAGGTTTTGTTTTCAATAAGTCAGATAAAAAAAGTATTAAATAGCCAGATAATCCCCTTCGGACAAAACCTCCCGCAAAACTGATTAACCAATCTACGAAAGAATAAATTGAACAAGAAACAGCACAAGCATATAATGTAAATAAATATTTTATTATAAAAGATATAAAAAATAATGGAATAATCAATCTTATGAACTTATTTCTTACCTTCTTCTTTACAAAAAACCAAGCTTTAATAGAAATTAGAACAAGTACTAAATTGAACAACTTGTAAATTCCTACCGAATATCCACCAAGAGATATTCTTTGTTTTGTATTTAATATATTTGAAATTTCATCTATTCTTGTTTCAGATATTATATTTTGGAGCCCGTATTTAAAACCAATAAATAACAACAAAAAAAGAGACACCAAAACAATGAATAGTGATAAAACTTTGAAAATTATCTTTTTATCTTCTCTGTTTTTTTTCATTTTTTTCGACGCCTTTTGCTTGTTTTACTATCTATTTTTGCCTTCTACTTGTTCACATTATCGCCTGAACGTCAAAATTTGTTATCCTGAACTTGTTTCAGGATCTCTAACCTAACTCACGTTGGTAATAAGCACTACGTAAAAAACGAGATTCCGGATCAAGTCCGGAATGACATGCAAGGGGAATATCCGCAGTTATCCTCATACAACTTCTCATAATTTTTAACCATCTTCTCAAGGGACAGGTTCTCTTTTACAAACTTATATCCACTCTCCCCCATCATTTTTCTTTTCTTATCGTCTTTTAATAAAGATAAAATACTTTTTGCAAGTTCCTCAGGATTTTTTGCTGGTATAACAAACCCGCTAACCTTGTTTTTTACTATCTCAACAGTCCCGCCAACACCTGTCCCTATAACAGCCTTTTTTAAAGCCATACCTTCAATAAGAAGGTTAGGTAACCCTTCCCATAAGGAAGACAGCACTACAATATCGCTTACCTTCATAACGTCCGATAAATCATTTCTATAACCAGTAAAGATAACAAATTTGTTCAACTTTAACTTATCAGTCAACTCTAAAAGTTCCTCACGTTTTTCGCCTTCGCCTACTATAAGAAATTTTACTTCATCAAACTCTTTAACAACCATTGAAGCCGCCTGTAAAAAATAGTCAAGCCCTTTCTCAGCACATAGACGCCCTCCCGTTAAAACAACTATTTCGTCTTTTATTCCAAACTCTTCTTTAATTTTTTCTTTATATTCAACCCTATCAAAAAAGGGCATATCAATACCATTGTAAATTACGCTCAACTTGTCTGAATATTTACCAAGAGTTTTTTTATACCTTTCTTTAACTTCTTTTGAGTTGCAAACTATATTTTGGCTATATTTAGCAAAAAACCTATCTATAAAAAAATAAAAAGGTGTCTTCCAGAAATCCATACTCAACTCTGAACCTATAATAACAGGAACCCGATTTATTACCCCTGCCAGGCGACCCCATAGATTAGAAGTAAACATTGAGGTGTGAACGATATCCGGCTTTTCTGATTTTATTACCTTTATAAGGCGCACCAAAAAAAGAATATCAAGCTTCCATCTCTTTCCAATAATATGCACCTTGCATATCTTTTCAAAATCTTTCTGCATCCTACCGCCTCTTAAGGCAACCATAATCGGCTCAAACCTCTTTCTATCCAGATCCCTTATTAGAAGTTGTAACTGTTTTTCAGCCCCACCAACTTCTAATGTTCCAAGCACATAACAGATTTTTAAAATTTTCATTAGGTAACCAATTTAGTATATAAATCAATTGTGTTTTTTATTGCTTTCTCCCAAGAGAAGAATTTTGCTCTTTCAAGCCCTTTAGTAATCAGTTCTTTACGATAGATTTCATTAGACAAAACCTTATCTATTGCATCTCTGATACTTTCTTCACTTAACGGGTCAACAAGCACCCCTGCCTCACCAGATATCTCTGGCATTGCAGTAATGTTTGATGTTATAACAGGGCATCCACAAGCCATCGCCTCTATAATAGGTAACCCCAACCCTTCATAAAGCGATGGAAAAACAAGACATTCTGCATTATTATAAACTTCTGGTAGTTTATCATCCCCAAGGTATCCAGAAAAAATAATGCGTTCACCAAGATTTAGTTCTGTTATCTGTTTTTTTAATGACCCTAAAAGCATCTCTTTATCACCAACAAGCAAAAGATTGACATCTTTATGTTTGTCTTTCAATGAATTGAAAACATTTATTATTCTTGTAATATTCTTTCTTTCAACAGAAGTAGCAACACAAACTATATACGGTTTTTCAGTTTCGTTCTTATTCTTTTTTTCTTTATCACCATAATAATAGAAATTGTTTCTTATACCGTGGTATATAACAGATATTTTTTCTTCAGGGATATTATAAAAATCCATAAGAATATTTTTAACATAACCTGAAACAGCAATGATTTTGTCTGCCCTCTTTAAATATATTGGAAAATGTTTGTACCATTTATCTTTATACCAGGTTACCTTCAATTCTTTAAAGTCCAACCCGTGAACAGTAATAATACCCTTTATTCCTTTCAATTTTGGTAAGAAGAAACCTATTCCGTGAAAAATATCTATATCTTTAGCCGGAAGCAATTTGCTAATTAGACCAACATTTCTGGATTCAAAAAAATCTACTACCTGTTTAGGTATCTTACTTACATACAGAGAGAAGTTTTCTCCTTTAGGGATATAGACAAGTTCCTTCCTCTCTTGATAATTTCTCCAAAAATAACCGTAAATAATATACTCGTTAACTTTATCAAAATTTCCAAGGTACCTTAAAAATTCTTGCCCCCACAATTCCAACCCAGCAGGTTGGGTCTTACCAAAAGCTGCATCTATCAATATTTTCATTTTGCTCCATTATATTTTGGTTTAAACAAACTTAAAAGATTAAAAACAATCTCGCATTTCAGTTTTTAGTTAGTAAATATTCGGTAAACCCCGTCATATTTTTGTTATAGTGACGGAGAAAAGCTCCCCTCACCTTTCATCCTCTCCCCCAGAGGAGAGTAGTGGGAGATTATACATTTCTCTATAAACTTCACAATGTTCACCAAGCACTACTCATTTTTAATAAGTATCTAATCCTCTCTTTTTTCTAAAAAAAATCAAAATCTTACGAAACATAGAACTAAACCCTAAATAATAGAAACACACATACTTAACTGCCCAGATAATTTTAACTGTATTTGCACTTGAAACTGGCAAATTAAACGACTTTAAATTTTTTAAAAAAGATAAATAATATCTCTGTGCAGTTTTATACTCACTTTTTAATAACGCTCTTTGCCCGGAAGCAAATTCTTCGGAGAGTTTCCATAGTTCATATTTTTTCCAGGAAGATTTTGAAACAAGTTTTTCTTCTTTAGCGTACCCAGAATAATAGTCCATTACAACAAAAAAGATAGAGTTGTCTGTTCCAAAAATTTGCGAACCTTGACCTGAATGAACACGGTAATACATAAGTTTTTTATGAAGAATTCCTATATTGGTTACCTGTAAAATACGTAGCCACATATCCAGATCGTTTGCAGTAAATATCATATCTTTTTTCAGTTTATACTTACTTAACAATTCCAACCAAACTTTGTTCTTAGTATTTAAAAAGTAGTTCTCTTCCTTAAAAGAGCCTATCTGTGAAAACATTTCCCGAACAAACATACCGCTCGGACATATCAGAAAATCCCAAAATTCAAGAAAACCATTATACCCACTTTTAAAATTCAAACTGTTAACATCTAAAAATTTTTCAGGAAATTCCCTTGTTCCTGTTGTTTTACCTAAGGTATCAATCTCAAACGCTTCAGTAAACACTGCCCCTACACCATTATTGGAATTAAGAAATTCCACCTGCTTTTCAACAATTTGAGGTGTATATATATCATCTGAATGGTAGAAAGAAATAAAATCTCCTTTAGCATAACGTAAAATTGCATTATAGTTACCGTAACAGTATAAATTTTCTCTATTCTCTCTAAAAATTATTCTCGGGTCGTTATATGAAAGAACTATATTTTTTGTATCGTCTGTAGAACCATTGTCAGACACAATAATTTCAAGGTTTGTGTAGGACTGAGCAATGATAGAATCAAGACATTCTTTAATATATCTACCACTATTATATGTTGGTACACCTATTGTAATAAGTCGATTTTTTTTCATTTTATAAAAAGAAACTTAATTTTATTTTCTAAACTATCAATAAAAGAAATCTTTAAGGAATAAAAAATCCATTTACGTGCAAGAATAAATTGAATAACAAACCAGTATATCCCTGAAATAAAAAGGATTAGCAAAGACTTTATCATACTAAATGTATTTCCATATCTATAGAGTAAAGGTGTTAGACAAAACATTGGTAAAGATAAGATTACAGCATACCCCATTCTTAACCAAGGTATTCTAATAGGTAACTGTCTTTTCATATTTGAATACAAATGCACAATATAGAGTAGCCAACCGAGAGATAAAGCAATCCCACCGCCTAAAAAAGGGTTTTTTGGTACCAGTAAAAAGATAAATAGTAGCGAAGAAAAGGCAAGCGTAACTCCTGGAGTTATAAGCGGTTTAGTTTCAAACTGAGCATGAGAAACAAGTGTTATAACAGAAGATACCATCTGCATACCTCCTATTACAGCACCCCAAAGTATTATATATCCTGCCTTATGAAATTTCTCGCCTGTAAAAACTTTTGCTATAAGTGGACCGTTCATAAATATATAGATTGCCATTATAATAACAGCAGGGAAAAAAGCATAAGCGTACCTGTTCCATGCCTCCGCTCTTTCTGTTTCGGTGCTGTTAGATATCTCTTTATAAAATAAAGGTCTATAATACTGGTTAAAAAGGTCTTCAAAAGGTACCATCAACTTGTTGCCCATACCTATACCAACAGTAAAAATACCCACCATCTCAAAACTGGTAATTTTTTTAAACACAAAAAGGTACCCTTGAGATTGTAGCCAGTAAAGAAAAGAACTGATAGCAAAAGGCCAAGAAAATTTGAGAACATTTTTAATAGAACCGCTTGTATATAGTTTGTCTTTTACAATATATGTTTTAGTTGAAGCTTTAAATAAGTAAAAAACTGCTGGAACAAGTATTAGCCCTTGGGCTATTAAATTTCCAAATAACCAGTATTCTGCTGATGGGTTAATCTTTAATGCAAAAAATGAACTAAACAACAACCCCAGCCAGACAGTTAGTATAGAAAATAGAACAAATTGCAAACGTTTACCATAAATATTTATCCAACCAATAAAAGATGTGTTTCCGTTTGAGAATAGAACACTTCCTATAGTTAAAAAAATTACCCAAGAAACAGTTACTCCAACATTAAAAAAAACTCTTAAAATCATAATTAAAAATGTAGCAAATACAGAGACCAAAAAATAGTAACCTAAAATAGAGGTCACATACTTTTTTATCATACCTTCTTTGTTCCACTCAAGAAGTTTTCTTGTAACATAATTACCAACAGGAGCAATAAAAATCAAACCAAACCACCCATAAATAACAGATAGTATATTTAAACGTCCTACTTCGTAGGGTGATATAAGAGTGGTAAAAATTCGTATAGAAAATACTGAGGTTAAAATTAAAAGCATTTTACCTATGGTTAAAATAACTATATCTCTTGTTTTTCTCATAATGTTGTGTATATTTAATTTTCAGAAAATTTCTCTACTATCTCTTTAAACAACGTTTCAACAAAACACTCTGCACTAAAAGGATATATTTTATCGCTTAAAACAAAGTTTTTTATTGAGTCCAGATACCTTATATACTCGCTATCTCTCATATCCTTCAAATAACGGTAGAGTTCTTCATAATTTTTAAAGTTTCTTTTATCAATAAAAGTGTTAGCAGGTATATAGTCGGTTATATTGGGAGCACCAAAGTAAACAGGAACACAACCAGCAAAAAAAGAATTAAAGATTTTCTCTGTAATATATCCAGGAATATCCCTGCCGTTTTCATAGCAGATTGAAAATTTGTAGTTGGACATAACTTCTGATGCAGGTGCGGGAAATTTAAAACTGCTTCTTCGTGGAGCAAGCACTTTTGCCAACTTATCAAACCTATTCAATCGTTTCAATACACCTTTAAAAACCGCTTTATCCCACCCAAAACCGTATAAATCAAAATCTTCAGAATGATGTTTTTCGAACCATCTTATCGCTTTTATTCTTTCGGAGTATAACTCCAAAGGATGTTTATAGTATTTATTAGAATTTACCATCACACATAATTTATTCTTCTGAGAAATATTTATATCAAATGTTTTAGGAATTTTGTGTGAGTAATTTATTTTAAAATATTTTTTACCGTCAATCAGGGTATCGTCCCAGGTGAAAATTTTCTTAAAATATTTATGTTTTTCCAAATCCCAGTTTTCAGGATAAACAATTCTTGACTCTATTAATAGCAAATAATTGTCCGGAACAATATATTTAGATTCTGGCATATCGTTATAAATAATAAACTCCGAATCCTTTATAGGATTAATATCTTGGGTACTTAAATCAATATCATTTTCTAAAAACTTTTCTCTTAACATATAAAAACCATACATACAGTCGTTAGTATTAAAATTTTTATCAAAAACATCAAACTGTTTATTGTTTAAATAATAATTTCCAGTAAAAAATGTTGTTTTTTTCATTTGTCTATCATTACAAAAATTTCTTTGAACCGCTCAACATAAGTCGGTCCATCTTTTAAAACTCTTTTATGCCCGTTTGCCAATATATTTTTTCTTATATCTTCATTTTCAAGATAATAGTTTAATTTCAAAATTAAATCTTCAAGACCTGTATATACAACTACCTCTTTACCGATATCAAAATAATCTTCTAAAGCAGGAACATAATTAGTTAATTGAAAACCACCAAAAGCAGGAATCTCAAAATTTCTCTGTTTTAACTGTTCAACTCTTTTATCCGATTTTAAAAACTCTTTAATATTTCTATAATGAGAAAATATATATCTTACATCATACGAAACACTATTAGATATATTTAAATTTATTCGAGATGTTAAGAAAATTTCGTTCATCTTTTCCCATTGAACAATTCCATTCTTCCAACCAACTCCAAAACATTCTATATGAATTTTTTGCTTCTTTAATTGCTTTACCAACCACCCTCTAAAAGCACTGTACCCGCCAACAAAAGATATATCATATTGATATTTAACCCTATCAAAATCTAAAGTAGCAATATAACCACTTGAAGCACCTCTACTTAAAATAACGTTTTTATAACCTATACTTTTATATTTAGGTAAAGAATATTTATCAGTTGTAACACTATAAGTGAAATGGGGAGCATAATGTTTTGTAAAATTTTCAAACCTCCAATGGTCGTCCCAGAACCAATTTATAGTTGTATATTTTTCTTTAAGAATATCAAGTGTTTCATAAGAGAATTCATCTCTCATTAGTATAAAAAGAATTATGTCTGGTTGTACCTTTTGTGAATATTCAATTAAAAGTTTCTGGAGTTCTTCTTTATTTTCTTTATAATCGTCCCACCAGAAAGGATAAACATCATACCCAAGTTGTTTTAGTGAGGAATACCAGCCACCACCCTTATATTCTATTGTTTCACCTCTGGATTTAATGCCATAATCGAAATGGAGAAAAACTGGTAGAATTTTCATTTAACTCCTTTTAAGAAGTTCTTAAACGTTTTTACCATATAACTTAATTTTTCTTCAGTTAGCCCTGGGTATACCCCTACCCAAAAAAGGTTGTTCATTATTAGGTCAGTATTATTTAAGTTTCCAGATGTTCTACACTTTATATTTTTATAGGCAGGCTGTTTTATAAGGTTACCTCCAAAAAGCATTCTTGTTGCAACCTTCTTTTCTTCAAGGTGTTTAACAATATCTGCCCGTTGAAAAGGTACATCCTTATTTACCAGTAATGGAAATCCAAACCAGTTAGGTATCGCTTCTTTCTCCCATTTAGGTAACGTAAAAAACTCTTCATACTCTTTTAAGTTGGCATAAAGATACTCAAAATTCTTTTGGCGAGCTTTAATAAACATCGGAAGTTTATCCATCTGAGCCACCCCAATTGATGCCTGTAGATCTGTCATTTTAAGGTTATATCCAATATGAGAAAATATATATTTATGGTCATACCCAAAAGGCATATTTCCGTGTTGGGTGGAAAACCTATTGCCACAAGTATTATCAAAACCCGGTTCACACCAACAGTCCCGCCCCCAATCTCTAAAAGAAAGGATAATTTTTTTAAGTAGTGGGGAGTTGGTCATAACCGCTCCGCCCTCTCCTGTTGTTATAATATGTGGTGGGTAAAAACTACAAGTTGAAACATCACCAAAGGTTCCAGTATACTTATTATTATATTTTGAGCCCAAACTATCACAATTATCTTCAATAAACCATAAGTTATATTTTTTTGATATTTCTGTTATTTTATTTAGATCTGCTGGATTTCCAAGTGTATGTGGAATAAAAATCGCTTTTGTCTTTTCTGTAATTGCTTCTTCAATAAGTGTGGTATCAATATTGTAAGAGCCAATCTTTACATCAAGAAAGACAGGTGTGAGGTTGTTCTGTATTATAGGATTTAGTGTAGTAGGAAACCCGCAAGAGGTAGTAATAACCTCATCTCCCGGTAGAAGTCTCTTTTCTTTTAATAAAGGAGATGTAAGAGCAGAAACAGCCAATAGGTTAGCAGATGAACCAGAATTAACAAGGATTGAGTACCTCAAACCAAGAAAACTTGATAACCTTTTTTCAAACTCTTTTGCATATTTTCCAGCAGTAAGCCAAAAATCAAGAGAAGCGTCAACAAGGTTGATTAACTCTTTTTCGTCATAAACCCTACCTCCATAATTAACATAACTTTTCCCGGGAATAAATTCATCTTGTTCTTTAAGTTCATAAAGTTCTTTAACCTTTTCGAGAATTTCTTTTTTTATCTTCATAATAGTCCAATAATTGTTTTGAATATTGCGTTAGCGGATAGATTATGTTTTTCTCTCAAGTATTTATAGTCACCCACTTCTTTCACAAATATTTCAGAAATACCAATTCTTTTAAAAAGAACATTTCTACAAGAATAATCTGATAAAATTTCAGCAACTGCACTCCCCAATCCGCCATTTACACTATGTTCTTCAACGGTAAATATTGCTCTTGTTTCTTTCGTTGCTTTTAAAATGATTTCCTTGTCAATTGGCTTAACAGTGTGCATACTTATTACTCTTGAACTTATATTGCATTCTGTTAATTTTTCTGCAACCTTTATCACATTCTCAAGTATATCGCCTGTAGAAAAAATAGTAATATCTTTGCCTTCTTTTACTGTTATTCCTATACCTAATTTAAAGTTCTGTTTAGTTGAATAGATTGTTTCTCTGGCTCTTCCTATTCTTATATATACTGGACCATTATGTTCAATTGAACGTCTTACAGTTAATTCCATTTCTAATGTATCAGCAGGAGAAACAACAACCATATTTGGAAGCATTCTCATTATTCCAATATCTTCAATGGCATAATGGGTAAAACCTGCAGACCCATAAGCAAAGCCAGCTCCAACACCTACTAATTTTACATTAGTACTTTGATAACATATATCGTTACGTATCTGTTCAAAACATCTCATAGTTAAAAATGGAATTATAGAATAAGCAAAAGCAATTTTTCCTGATAAAGCAAGCCCAGAAGCAATACCTATCATATTTTGCTCTGCAACACCTACATCAAAAAATCTTCTTGGAAATTGTTCCTTAAATTTTTCAAACACAGAAAAACCCAAATCTCCCGTAAGCAAGAAAATTTCCTTGTTTTCTCTTGACAGTTCCATAAGAGTATTAATAAATGTTTGTCTCATTGTAATTCCAACTCCTGTAAAGCCGCTATTACCTCTTCCTGATTAGGTGATTTATAATGCCATTCAAGTTTATTTTCCATAAAAGAGACACCCTTCCCTTTTACTGTATGAGCAATAACCATACTTGGCTTATCTTTTTCAAAAGGAACCTTATCTAATGTCTCTATCAACTGCTTAAAATTATGTCCATCTACTTCTTTAACTGCCCAGCCAAAAGATTCCCACTTTTCTACAAACGGCTCCAAACCTATAACTTCATCAGTTGTACCAAACGCCTGTAGTTTATTATAATCAATAATAGCTACCAAGTTTTCCAATTTATGGTGTGCGGCAAAAAGTGCCCCTTCCCAAATAGAACCTTCATTGCACTCTCCGTCAGACATCAGTATAAACACGCGTGATTTTGTTTTGTCATACCTCATAGAAATTGCTATTCCTATTCCAATTGGAAGACCGTGCCCCAAGGAACCAGCAGAAGTTTCAATACCGGGTACAATCCCTTTTGTGATATGTCCAAACAATTGCCCCCCATTAATTGCATAAGTATCAAGAATTTTCTCTGAGAAAAAATTCCTTTTTGCCAAAGTAGCGTATAATGCACTGCAAGCATGCCCTTTGCTTAAAATAAATCTATCTCTGTTGTTATCCTCTAGATTCTTAGGATTGATTTTTAAAATTTTGAAGTATAGAGTAACCAATATCTCGACACAAGAGAATGCCGAGCCGATATGAGAACTTTTTGATTTAGCGTGCATAGAAAGTATTTTTTTTCTTATTTCTAATGCTAATTTCTTATAATCTTCTTTAGTCATTTATTTCGTTTCCCACAGTAGGTCAATTACATACTTTGATAGTTTCATAGTATATCTCCATTGGACACCTCACCTTCATACATTAAACTATTTTCTTTAAACCATATTAATGTTTTATTTAACCCATTATCAAGACTGTGTTTAGGCTGCCAGTTTAAAATTTGTTCTGTTTTTGAAATATCTGCTTGCCAGATTTTTGGTTCAATTCTTGGATTTGAAACAGAACCCCATTTTGGTTTTATTTTCTTACCTGTTAAAAATAGAATTTTTTCTACAACTTCACCAACAGAATGCTGCAACCCTGAACCAATATTAAAAACATCCGTATTCAACCTATCTTTCATATCTACTGCTTTTAGATATGCGTTGACTACATCTTCAATAAAAACAAAATCTCTGACAGAAGTTGGTGAAGAAACTTCGGGTGCAATATCTTTCAAGGAAGATAAAATTACTGATGGAATCAATCTTGTTGCTCCTTCATAATAACCATAAGGAGAAAATAATCGTAATGTTATCACAGGTAATCCAGTCCTAAATTTCATTTGACAAAACTGGGTTGCGAAAGCTTTTGAAATACCATAAGAAGAAAAAGGAGTTAAGGGAGAATCTTCTTTAATAGGTTCTTCTTTAACTCCATATTCAGATGAAGAACCTGTATTGATAAAAAGTTTAAACCCAACCTTTTCACAAGCTTCTATAAGATTAATTGTTCCAAGAAGATTGGTATCTATGGTTTTTTTTAAATCTCTCTGATAAGGAAACCCGCCATAAACAGCTGTGTGGAATATTATTTCGGGGCGTATCGTTAAAACTAATTTTTCAACTGCTTGGTTATCTGTCAAATCGGCAGAAAATTCTGACACATCTTTAAGAATATCGTTTATTCTCCACTTGTTTGAAGTTGCACGGGTTAAAAGATAAATATCTGCCCCTTTTTTCAGGCAACTTTTTACAAGGTTTGCCCCAACAAATCCTGTTGCGCCAGTAATTAACACTCTTTTATTTGTTAACATTTTTAAAATACCACAAAATAGTTTTTTTTAATCCGTCTTGAAGAGTGTATTTAGGTTGCCATTTTAAAATTCCTTTCGCTTTAGAGGAAGATAAATATTGGTCTTTTATTTCGCATTTTACTTCATTAAGAATTTTATAATTGGGCTCTTGTTTTGCTATCCTATATATTTCTTCCACAAGTTCAACCACAGATATAGGTTTTTCGTTACTAAAATTGAATGCTTCCCCTGCAAGATTCTCTCTGTTCAAGTTTTCTGCAAGCATAATATATCCTTCAACTATATCATCAATAAATATGTAGTCACGAGTAAAAAGTCCGTTACTCCTAATTAAAAACTCTCTACTCAATATAGCACACCTAACAGCATCAGGTACAATACGAGAGAAATTATAGTCCCCGGGACCATATATGTTTCCACAACGGGTAATAGCAACAGGTAAATCATAGGTTTGAAAATATGATTGAGAAAGCAGGTCAGCACAACTTTTTGAAACATCGTAAGGGTGTTGACCTTTTAAAGGTGAATCTTCTTTATATGGGAGTTGTTGTTCTCCGTATGCTTTGTCGCTTGAAGCAGTTATGACACAATTAACTGTATCAGATTGTCTACAAACCTCAAGAATATTCCAGGTTCCCTTTATATTAGATGAAAAAGCGTTAAGAGGTTTTTTTAAACATTCGCCAACGATAGCTTCAGCAGCAAGATGAAATACAACCTGTATCTTGTTTTCTTTTATAATATTTTCAACAATTTTATATTCGCTTACACTTGCTTTTATAATAGTTATCTGGGCAAGATCTTTTTGGGTTAAAATAGTTTCTTTACGTTCTGTTATAATATCTATACCAAAAACATCCGCTCCCAAAGAAAGAAGTTTTTTGGTTAAGTGAGAACCCACAAACCCTTCGTATCCAGTTATTAAGACCTTTTTATCTTTCCAAAAAACCTTTGGCATTAGTATCTCCTGTAAAAAAACCTCTCCCCTTAATCCTTTCTTCCTGCACACATTGTCATTTATGGAGCGGTGCAAAAACGAGATTGTCGCAGTCACAAAAAACGTTCCTTCGCAAAGACGGAGTGAGCAAAATTGTTACCATACTTTCCAAGGTGGTTCTTCTGATGCCCACAAATTCCTCAAAACATCCAACTCCCTTTGTGTATCCATACATTGCCAGAAACCATTATGTAAACAAACATTCAACTGATTATCTTTCACAAGATTTTCAAGTGGCTCTTTCTCAAGATAACACCTGTCATCATCCCATAAATATTCAAAAAATTCTTTATTGAAAACAAAAAAACCTCCATTAATAAAACTTTTTTTAACTTGAGGTTTTTCTCCAAATTTAACTACTTGGTCATCTTTTATTAGCAGTTCACCAAATCTTGAGGAAGGATGCACTCCGGTAATTGTCCCAATTTTTTTATGAGATTTATGGTATTCCAACAAATCTTTTATATTTATATCAGCTACGCCGTCACCATAAGTAAGCATAAAAATATCGTCATTCTCAACATACTTCTCAATCCTCTTAACCCTTGCACCTGTCTGGGCTTTTTCACCTGTATCAGCAAAGGTAATTTTCCAATTTTTTTCATAAGATTTGGTATAGGTTTTTATATTATTACTTCCCAATTTTAATGTAAAATCTGAGTTCATTATCTCATAATTAAGAAAATATTCTTTTATCATCTTACCTTTATATCCAAGACAGAGTATAAAATCATCAAAACCATAGTGGGCATATATCTTCATTATATGCCAAAGGACAGGCATCCCACCAACCTCAACAAGAGGTTTAGGGCGAAACTCTGTTTCTGCCTCCATTCGTGTGCCTCTACCGCCACATAGAATCACTACTTTAGATTTCATTTGTCCTCCATATTTTTTCGGTACCAATCAATTGTTTTTTCAAGTCCTTCGTCTAAAGAGATAGACGGGTTCCACCCTAAGTTAAGAACTTTTGTAACGTCAAGCAATTTACGTGGAGTTCCGTCTGGTTTGCTAGTATCAAATTTTATTTCACCTTTATACTCTGTTATCTTCCTTATTTTTTGCACAAGTTCCTTAATTGTAAGATCAACCCCTACCCCTACATTTATAATTTCATTTGAATTATATACATCCATCAAGAAGACCAAACACTCGGCAAGGTCGTCGATATATAAAAACTCTCTCCTTGCTTTCCCAGTACCCCATATTTCAACAAAAGGTAGATTATCTTTTTGAGCTTTACAAAACTTCATAATTAAAGCAGGTATAACGTGAGAATCCTGCAAATTAAAATTGTCATAAGGACCATAAAGATTAGTAGGCATTACGCTTATAAAGTTGGTGTTAAATTGCCTGTTATATGCTTGGCACATTTTAATACCTGCAATCTTTGATATAGCATATGGTTCATTGGTAGGTTCAAGGGTATCTGTCAAAAGGTACTCTTCTTTAATAGGTTGTTTAGCAAATTTTGGATAAATACAAGAACTTCCAAGAAAAAGCAGTTTTTTAACCCCGTGTTTATATGAAGAATTGATAATATTTGTTTGTATTGATAAGTTATCATATATAAAGTCAGCAGGGTAGTTTGAATTTGCAAGTATTCCACCAACTTTTGCTGCAGATAAGAAAACATAATCAGGTCTTTCTTTCTTAAAAAAGTTATCAACTAAAACCTGTTTTCTTAAATCCATCTGTTTACTTGTCTTAAATACCAGATTATTATAACCGTTAGATTTCAAGTATCTTAATATACTGCTTCCAACAAGTCCTCTATGACCCGCTATATAGATTTTATCTTTTTTTTCCATCTTGTTTCTACCATTCCTTTTTTGACTTCGGCGAGTCTTATCCCGAGTACCCCCGAGGGAATTGCAACGTTACGAAACCCCTCCTACGCTAAAATACAAGCTTCGGCGGATAAACCTCATCCCATTAACTTCTCTGTAAACCCCTGAAGACTCACTATCCCAAGAGCCTATAGGGTAGAGGGAGAACGGGAAAAAACTATGAGACCTTTGTCCAGTTAAAATTTTCTTTTTCAACTATTTTAATACCTTCACCTACCGGTTTTAACCCTACTTCCACCATATCATAATCAACCATTATTTTTATAAGTTCTTCAAACCTAATACGAGGTTTCCACTTTAACTCCTTTTTTGCTTTCTCTATATCAGCGATAAGATCATTGACCTCTTTAGGACGAAAATAGGTTGGGTCTATCTTTACATATTTTTTCCAATCAAGGTTTGCGTAAGAGAAAGATTTTTCTACAAACTCCTCAACAGAATGAGATTCACCTGTACCTATAACAAAGTTATTAGGTTTTTCTTGTTGAAGAATAGCCCACATAGCTTCAGCATATTCAGGAGCAAACCCCCAATCTCTTTTTGCTTTAAGATTACCTAAATATAGGAAATCCTGTTCTCCTTTAAGAATTCGTGCAATAGCTCGAGTGATTTTACGGCTTACAAAAGTTTCTCCTCTCCTTGGAGATTCGTGGTTAAATAAGATACCATTACATATAAAAAGGTTGTATGAATCTCGGTAATTTTCTGCTATCCAGTAGGAATAAACCTTTGCTATTGCGTAAGGACTACAAGGTTTAAAAGGGGTGTTTTCGTTTTGAGGTGGCGGCGAATCTCCAAACATCTCGCTACTACTTGCTTGGTAAAATTTTGTTTTTATACCGCTTCGTCTTACTGCTTCCAAAAGACGGGTTGTCCCAAGCCCAGTAATATTACCGGTATATTCAGGCATATCAAAACTAACTCTTACATGACTCTGAGCTCCAAGGTGGTATATTTCTGAAGGTTTAATATTATAAATAAGGTTATCCAGTTGAGCACTATCGCTCATATCTCCGTAATGAAGAAAAAGGCGAGTGTCTGGAGAATGAAAATCAGAAAATATATGGTCAATTCTAACAGTGTTAAAAGTGCTTGCTCTACGAATAATACCGTGGACTTCGTATCCTTTTTTTAGTAGAAATTCTGCAAGGTAACTGCCGTCTTGACCTGTTATGCCAGTAATTAACGCTTTTTGTCTCATTTTTCTCCAAAGTTTATTAATATTGTTTAATATATTTTAAACAAATTAAACTATTTTGTCAAGAGATGAGGGAGAATAAAACGAGATTTGGACCAAGCCCGGAATTACATATAGGGGTAGTCTCATCTTTTATCCCTTTTATTTTTTAAAGAAAGATTTTAACAGATCTATATTTTCAATAAAAAGGTCTGAATACTTTAAGAAGTCCTCTACTTTGGAGATAGAATCTAAGATATGTTTCCTCTGCTTATTAATCTTTTTTTCTTCTACTTTTGAAGATGGTTTAATTGAATCCTTTAATTCTGCAAGAGATTCTCTCATTGTTACCGTTCGTTTTTCTAAACCAGTTTTAAGTTTTTCTACCACTATTGACTCTATATCTTGGTTAGCTTTATAAAAACTTCTTACATATCCTTTTTTCCAGACCTTTTTTACAGCGTTCCACTCTTCAAGTTTCTTCATATTTATACTTATGTTTCCTCTACTTGCACCAAGCAATCTTCCTATCTCGGCCGGTGAAAGAGGGTCTGGACTTATGTATAAAAGAGCGTATATCTGACATACGGTACGGTTTAAGCCAAGGCTTTCACCAATATTGCCAAGCATTTCTATAAATCTATCCCTTATTTTTTCTATATTTTTTTCCATAGTTTTAATTATCTACAAAATTGTCCACCAATAACTAATCTTCTTAATTAAAATTTCTCTTTGAAAATTGAAGGTCACTTAAAAATTTGTAAGCTGGCTCAAAACCAGGGTTTATCCTTATAGTTTCTTCAAGATAATATGTAGCGGCTTCTTTTTTACCCATATCTGCAAGGATACAAGCAAGCATAAAGTTTGACCTAAAATCTCCCGGCATAAAATCGTAATATGCCTTTGCTTTTCTGTACCCATCGTCTAAATCTCTTTTTAAAAGTGCATACTCAATATTTTTAACACTTAACCCTGCAAAGGTTTCAAATGACACCTTAGGTATTAAAGGACCTGGGATAATATTAAATAAGGATGAAAATCCACCAACCCCTAACCACACTAATATCGGTATAAGAACTTTTTTTGCTTTGAACTTCTCAATACTCCATACAATAAAGTAGGCAGATAAAACAGTAAAACATCCAACTGCTGGTAAACGGAACCTATCAACAATAAAAAATAGAGTCACCCACACAACATTTATTATAGAGTATGAAGCAAATATAAAATTCCGTTTAAAATTTTTAATAGAAAGAACTATCAGCCCTCCCATTCCTAAAGGGAAAACAAATCCAAATTTAACAAACGCAACCCTTATAAAGGGAATTACTTTATCCAAAAGATACATATCAAGGTTCTGTGGCCATTCATAACTTGTAAAGAAAAGCCCAAGTTTCATAAAAAAGAGTTTCCAGAAGGCAAATGATAAAGGACTTAAAAGTTCTCCTTTGGGATAGTAGAATAACCCGATAGAATCTGCACTGTTACCTATCTGCCAGTTAACAAGACCGTTTGTGCATATTGGCACAATCTCCCCTCCAACAAAATAGTTTCTAAGAGTAATAGGCAATATGGTTATTCCTGAAACAACAAGAAGTATTAACATTACAAATATAGGTTGAAATTTGACAGAACCTTTTGTAGGAAGTAATTTTTTTTGAGGATATAGGTATAGCCCTAATAACAAAAAGGGGAGATATATAGCAATTGTAGGTTTTGAAAGAGCAGCAAGCCCAAGAACAATTCCAGACCAAACCCATCTTGATATATTTGGTTTTTCTAAGGCATAGAATATAAGAACAATAAAAAGTATAAAAAGGAAGTATATCAGAGAATCGCTTAAAACAGAAGAAGCATAAACTATTGAAGTTCTGTAAAAAACACTAAGAAATGCAGCAATAAGACCTACCTTCTCATTATAGATTTTTTTACCAATATAAAATAGTAAGAAAGATAAAAAAGTGTTCATTAATAATTGAAAAAATATTACCAAATTTAAGTTTGAGAAGAAGGCCTTGTATAAAAGAGCAAGAAAATATGGATATAAAGGGGTCATATAAAAAATATTACCGTCTACGTACACGGGGTGTTTAATTATTTGCTGTGCCCAAAGCATAAATGTTTTCTGGTCGTGTTTATCCATTAAGAGAGGATTGAAATAGACTGTATCTTTAAAATAATAAAGAAAGATAATTCTTATCAATAAGCCAACTGCAAGTATGCCAAGTAACATAAGGTTTGTTCTATTGTTCAGTATTTTTTTTAGGTTTATTTTTTCCATAATTTGTTTTATTTTCCCCTTTTTCATTTTAACATCCTGAACTTGTTTCAGAATCTTTCACTTAATCCACGTAACATAGGTAGTAAAAACGAGATTCCGGATCAAGTCCGGAATGACAAGCAGATAGGGAGAAGGTGACATAGCCACACATTAACCTTTCTGCAAACCCCCGAGGGAGAGAGGATGCAAGGTGAGGGGTTCTTTTTCTTTTATGTTTTTATCCTTGCCTTTGCTTTTTTACCCCCATTCCTTTCCGCCTTCGGCGAGATTGCCACGTTAAGAAACACTCGCAAAAACGGAATGGGGGTAGAGGCAAAAAGCGTGTAATCTCCTCTTTTATTTATGTTTCTCTTTTAAGCAATCTTTAATAATATCTTCAATATTATACTCAATCTTATAGTCAATCAGGTTTCTAATTTTTGTTGTGTCAGGCACCCTTCTCTTCATATCTTCAAACCCTTTCTTATAGATATCTTTGGGGTCAATAAACAAAATTTCAGATTTGCTACCTGTTATTCTAATTATTGTTTCTGCAAGCTCTTTAACAGTTATCTCTTCAGAACTACCAATATTAAACACATCTCCATATATCTCTTCTTTTTTTACAAGTTGAAGCAGAGCGTTTATAACATCTAAGACGTGCATAAAACATCTTGTCTGTTCTCCAGAACCAAAAACAGTAAGCGGGTTGTTGGCTAACGCTTGAGATATAAAACGCGGAATAACCATACCATACCTTTCGCTCTGACGAGGTCCAACTGTATTAAAAAGCCTCACAATAGATATAGGAAGGTTCTTCTCCTCAAAAAAAGCAAAAGCAAGAAATTCATCAATAGCTTTTGCGCAGGCGTAACTCCATCTTTTCTTTTTTGTGTTCCCAATTATTATATCAGCATCTTCTGTAAAAGGAACTCTGTCGTTCTTGCCATAAATTTCTGAAGTTGATGCAACTAAAGTTCTTTTCATAAAGGAAGCAGATGATTTTAATACATTGTAAGTACCTTCAACATTTATAATAACTGAATCAACTGGGTTTTCCATTACTCGTTTAACCCCCACAACAGCTGCAAGATGAAAAACAAAATCTACTTCCCTTATCATTTCATTAAGGATTGCTTCATTTAAAATTGTATCAATTGTAAGATGAAAACCTTTCTTTTTTATTAAATGTTCTACATTGTTAAGGTTTCCTGTCGATAAATCGTCTATTACAAAAACCTCGTTACCTTCTTTCAATAATCTTTCGGCAAGATGAGAACCAATAAAACCACATCCACCTGTAATTAGATATTTCATTTTCGCTCCAGATGTTTTTATTCTCTGTTTTTATTTCTACTATTATACATTTTAATAAAAATATTTGACAAAAATAAAAAAAAACCTTTAAATATATGTTGATAATTTAAGTTTCTGTTTATAACTTAACAGAAATTTTTGGTTAAGGAGGTGAAATATACGGTTATTCAAAAATAGCCAATTAAATTCAAATGAGAAGAAAGAAACGCAAACTAAGATGGCGCTCCAAAAGAGCTAATCATAGAAAAAAAGGTACAATGGGTTAATCCCATTTTTATATATTTTTCTACTAAATAAATAACGAACTGACAGAAGTTTCAAGGTGAGTTCTTTTTATAGCTTCAGCAAGTAGTTCTGAAACTGTTAACGTAGTAAACTTATCAGGCAGATTAGAGGTTGGAATAGTATCTGTTATAATAATCTCTTTAATTGGAGATTGAAGTAAATTAGCAACCGCTTCAGCCGAAAATACAGGATGAGTACAGGTGGCATAAACTTTTGAAACTTTGTGCTGGAACAGAATATGAGCTGCTTCAATAATTGTGCTTCCGGTTGAAATTAAATCGTCAACAATAACCGCTTCGCACCCTTTTACGTCTCCAATTAAATGAACTGTTTCTACTTGATCTGGAGACAGTCGTCTTTTATCTACAATAGCAAGAGAACCGTTTAGCCTTTTTGCAAACGCTCTTGCTGTCTTAACACCTCCAACATCAGGTGCAACAACTACCACTTTTTTAAGTTTCTTCTCTAAAAGATATTTTACAATTACCGGAGCAGCAAAAAGATGGTCAACAGGTATATCAAAAAAACCTTGTACTTGTGGAGCGTGAAGATCCATTGTTAACACTCTGTCAACACCTGCTGAAACAAGCAGGTTGGCAACAAGTTTAGCTGTTATAGGAACTCTCGGTTTATCTTTACGATCTTGGCGAGCGTAGCCATAATATGGAAGAACTGCTGTTAATCTTCTTGGGGAGGCTCTCCTTATAGCGTCTAAAGTTATAAGCAACTCCATAAGGTTTTCGTTCACAGGAGGGCATGTCGGTTGTATTATAAAAACATCTTTACCTCTTACGTTCTCTTCTATCTTTATTCCTATTTCACCGTCTTTAAATTTATAAATCTCAACATTACCTAAATCTTTGTTGAGGCATTTTGCAATCTTTTTAGCAAGGTTTAAATTCGAACTTCCTGAAAACAACAAGCAATTATTCATTGTTATTCCCCTTTAAAATTAGTTCAACTCTTTTAAAATCATCATCTGTGTTGATACCGAGACATTCTTCTAACTTGTCTGTTGTGTAGGTGTCAATTTTTTTACCCTCATCGTACAATATTTTAATAACATCAGTTAAGTAATACTCTCCCTTTACTTTATCTTTTTTTACCTTCTTTAGAGCGTTAAAGAGTTCAAAAGAGTTAAAAATATATATGCCTGAATTAATTTCTTTAATTTCTTTTTCTATATCGGATGCGTTTATCTCTTCTACAATAGAATGTACCGAACCTTTAGAATCTCTTTTTATTCTTCCGTACCCAAAAGGGTCATACATAGATACGCTAAGAATCGTCCCAACATTCTGGTCTTGCCTATGTTTATCAATTAGAGAAGAGAGGGTTTCTTTACTTATTAGAGGAACATCTCCACAGAGTATTAAAACGTCACCATCAAACCCGTTTAAATTTTTGTCTGCTTGCAATACAGCGTGCCCTGTTCCTAATGGATTTAGTTGTTCTGCATATTCAACATTTTTTTCTTTAAGAATCTCAAAAATTTCCTCTTTTTTATACCCAACAATTATTACAATTTTTTCGGGTGAAAGTTTATCTATAGTATCGATGATATAGAGAAGTAATGGTTTATTTAAGAGTTTCCTAGCAACTTTTTGAGTTTTTCCGCCAAGTCGTTTTCCTCTACCTGCTGCTAATATTATAATAGCAAGTTTTTTTTGCATAATGGTCCTGATTGTTTTGTGGTTAATGAAATGTTATTTGACAAAAGGATGCTGCCCGGCGAGGATTTGAACCTCGAATATCGGATCCAAAGACCGGTGTGTTACCATTACACTACCGGGCAAGAATAAGAATCTTTTTAAAATAGAACAAAAATCATAAATTTATAAAATTTCTTTATTTTTTTGATTCAAAATCGTACTCTTCAAGAACTTTGCTCTGCAGATACTCACGAAACTCTGTTTTTATTGGATGAGCTAAATCCCTATGATGTTGTGAAGGCACAACATCTTTTTCTATTATAGGATTTAAACCAATGCCGCAAGAACCGCAAAACTTGTTTGTTACGGCATTTTTAAAACCGCATTTTTGACAATCTCTTTGCATTTTCTTGCTTGGCATAGCAACAAAAAGTCCTTTTTTACCTTCTATTATTCTAATATCTCTGACTACAAAAACATCATCAAAGGTAACAGATGCATAAGCTCTTAGTCTGCTGTTTGGTCTACCTACAAGAGAAATTCTTGTTTCAGTAATCTCCATTATCCCTCCTTTCTAAGAAGTTGTTACACTGCAAGCTACCAAGCTTTTCCATCCTTTAACTGTTACTTCTTCGGCTTTCTCTTCAGCTTCCTTTTTAGTTTTATATATAGCAAAGAGAGTACCGCCACTACCTGATAAAAATATTCTTTTACCAGTACTTCTTTCCAAACTATTCTTCACCTCCTTTATTTTTGGATATAGGTTGTAACAGCTTTCAGATAACCTATTTTCAAGCAGTTTCTCAAGATTCGAGATATTTGAGTTGTTAACCAAACTAAGTATCATTTTAATTTTTTCAGAAGCTTTTGTCAAATCTCCTTTAACCCCCATTCTATCCATATTCATATAAACACTTTTTGTAGAGACAGGAAAGTTTGGAATAAAGAGATTATAAAACAGCGGTTCTATTGTTTTTACATCTTTAACCTGTTCGCCAAAACCTTCTATTATTGCTCTTTTACCTGAAATAAAGAGAGGTACATCTTTTCCTATAAGTGCTGCTAAATCAAGAAATTCTCTTTCGTTAGGCTTTATTTTGCAATCTTTTAAAAGAACTTTCATAACTGTAGCAGCATTAGAACTTCCACCACCTAAACCGCTACCTGGTGGAATATTCTTAAAAACTTTAATATCAAATTCTCCCTGTAGAGCACACTTGTTTTTTAGAAGTTTCAAACTTTCAGAAACACTATTCTGTTCCGGTATCTCCCAATCAGATATAAAAGTAACACTATTTTTTTTAACTTTTTCAATCTCAATCTTATCTTGAAAACTGATTATATCAACAAAGGAGATAAGAGGATGAAAACCCTGTTGTGGAGGTCCAACTTCTAAAAAAAGATTAATTTTTGCTGGTGCTGAAATTATCATTCTCGCTATTGTTCTTTCCTGTTTTTTGCTACTTTCACAAGGGCTGGTCTAATAATTTTACCGTTCAAAATGTACCCCACCCTATCTTCTGCTAAAATATAGTCTTCTTCAACATCGTTGGTTTCAACGATTTCTGATGCCTCATGTAAATTTGGATCAAATTTAACACCTTGTGAAGTAATCTTTTTTACGCCTACAGATTCAAGAAGTTTTAAAAATTCTGTCCCGAGCATTTGGACACCTTGTTGGATAACATCATTAGAAGAATTTTTATCCATCTGTTTTAACACACTTTCAAATATATCGTTAAAAGGAATTAATTGACATATAAAATTTTCGAGCCCAAATTGAAATATTTCTCTTTTTTCTTTCTCTGTTCTTTTTCTGTAATTTTCAAATTCTGCGGCGGTTCTTAAGTATTTATCTTTAACTTCTAAAAACTCTTTCTGACTAGAGAGTAGAGATTTTTCTGCATTTTTCAATTTTTTTGAGTTTTCTCGCAGGTTGTGTAAATCTGTCTCTCTAATATTTATTATTTTTTCTACTTTTTTACGCATCTTATTACCACCTCTAAGAAATCAAGAAAAAACAACTTTAAACCTAACTACTTGATAAAACCCATACGCCAAGGAGGCCAATATATAAACAATGCCTTGCCAACCATTTTGTCTGATGAAACAAACCCAAAATAGCGGCTATCTTTACTATTTATACTGTTATCTCCAAGAACAAAGTAATTAGATTTAGGAATTTGTATCTCTTCATTTTCTTCAAAATATCCTAAGCTATAATAGTATATTTCCCCAATAGTTCCATCAGTTATTTTTTCGTCGTTTATATATATACTCCCTTCTTTTATCTGTAGCCTTTCACCGGGAAGCCCTATAAGACGTTTTACAAAATCACGTTTAGGGTCTTCTGGATATTTAAAAATAACAACCTCACCTCTTTTAGGTGGCCTAATTTTATAAATTATATTGTTTGATAATAGACGGTCGCCAATTTTTAAAGTTGGATACATTGAAGAAGAAGGAATTCTAAAGTTACCAATAAATATAAACCTGATAATAAGAGCAATAGATACCGCCCAAATTAAAGATTTAAGCCAATCTGCCCAAACTGATGTTTTCCCTTCTTTATCTTTTTTTTTCATTTCTCCCTCAAGTTTACAATATAAAATATAGATTTTACCTTTTTAGAAGAATTAATGCAACCGTTTTTTTAAAGTTTCTATATATACAGAGGTATAATCTGATACCATTTTTTCTAAGCCAAAGTTTTCTTCAACCCGTATCTTTGCAGAAATGCCTGTTTGATGTCGTATTTTTTTGTCTTTAATAAGCATTATTATTTTATCGGCAAGCTGAACATAACTTTTAGGTTCAACAACAAACCCGCTTATATTATTCTCTATAATGTAAGGTATATCAGCAACCCCAAAAGCTACTGTTGATTTTCCGTATTTCATTGCTTCAAGAAGACTAACTGGAAACCCTTCCCAGAGAGAAGGTAGAACAAAAATATCAAAAAGTTGGATAAGTTCTTCCACATCAGAACGAAATCCAGTAAAAATAAAATTTTTAATCAGCCCTCTCTTACCAATTTCTTGTAAAAGAGAATTTTTTAAAGGTCCTTCGCCCGCAATAAGAAAAAAAGTGTTTGGGAACTCCTTTAATACTCTCTCTGCACCCTTTATCAGATAAATATGTCCTTTGGCTGTTTTTAAATTACCAACAGTTCCAACAAGATAGTCTGATTTTTTTAAGCCAAAAGACTCTTTATTTATTGTGGGTTGAACCTTTTCATTAGAAATACCGTTTGGGATAACAATTATTTTTTCTTTAGGTATATGGGCTTTTTTTATAAGTACTTCTCTACCAGAAAAAGAGTTAGATATAATCAAATCTGCCCAGATAGAAGTAAATTTATCTACCTGCCAATGGTACCATTTACGCCAAACATCAATACTTCTTTGTGAAGATATAACTAAAGGGGTTTTTAGAAGCAACCCGGCAACCCTTCCAACCAAATTGCCTGCAAAAAGGAAGGAATGTATAATATCTGGGTTTTCATCTTTTAAATATTTAAGAAAGAGGAAAAAGGTGTATGGTTTTTTTTTAAAACTGAATATATAGGTTTTTATATTTCTTTTTACCAATTCGTCAGTAAATTTACCAGTTCCTTTTATGGCAAAAATTATCGGTTTTTCAAATAGATTTAAATTGAGGTTTTCAAGCATCAGTAGGAGCATTTTTTCTGTACCTCCTATCTCTGAACTTGAAATAATGTAGGATATTTTTATTTTTTTATTTTCCATAATAGGGTTTCAAATCTAAGGAGGGAATACCCCTTTTGATTTTTTCATAGGCAAGCAACCCATTTATTCCTGCTCTGGGAAAAAAGTGATTTTTAGCTACCTTAAAATTCTTAGTATTTTTAACTCTTTCATTTAAAAGAGATACACCAGGTCCAACTATTAAAAGATTTTTAAGCAAGTCGGTCTCTAAAATTTCTTCAATAGTTTTTTTTTCAGGCAAATAACTACTTTTATAATAGAACCGTGAAGTGAAATAAGAAACATAAAGTTTACCACTATAAGCATTAATCAAATTTATTGCAGGAAGGTTCAAATCTTTTATACCAAAAAAAATAGATTGAGGTAAAGATATAGAATATATTCGGGTTCTATCGCCTTTAGCAAGCCCCAAGGTAAATGATAATCCACCTCTTGTGCCTGTCCAAGAACCTGGACCGTTTGAAACAACAAAATAATCTATTTCTGATAAAGCAATATGTGATTTTTTAAGAAGGTTAAGCAGGTTTGGAGTTAATTGACCAGAAATGTCAAAATCGTTGAAATAGACTTCATATTTAATTTCGTTGTCTTCAAGAAATGCTAAACTACCAATCTCAGAAGTAGTTTCCAAAGATAGGATTTTCATTTACTTTACTCGGCTTAAAAGTTTAGAAATAGTCTTAGCATCAAAATTTGTATTAGAACCAATATTAAATTCGCTTGCAAGACTAAATTTAGCTGTCCCTAAGGGCACTTTACTTTCTAGGTAGACAGGTACTCTTTTATTGTCTGCAGTAATCCAAATATCCATTTTACCTTTAGTAAAGAAACCCGCATCAGATTTTGCCTGAGGTTCTACAATAAAAATATCTCTAACACCATAATTAGGAATATTTTTTTTGGCTCTACTTTTTCTGTTTATAATTAGGTCCCACATTTCTCTCAACACTACAGGGACCGTAAAAACTCTTTTTGTATTAAAATCGAGGGTTCTTACCATATAAAAACTTGATATTCCATCGTAGGCAGGATTTGTTAACTTTACAGTTTGGGTTTTTGTAGAATAGATTTTACCTTTTCTATATTTCCTTAACCTCCATCTGTAAGTATCAGAGTTCTTATTAAAATATAAATCTAAAATATCTTCTTTATCTCTATTTTTAGTATATTGATAATAATAACAAGGTAGTAATGTTTCTCTATCTATATAAGCATCTATCCTGTAATAACCCATATTCATATTTGCAAGGACACCTTCTGGAACAGTAACAGCTACAAGATGGTATATATCTCCATAGTTATTTTTAGCTTTTTTTGAAGCAACCAGAGCTTTTCCTACCTTCATAAAGTTCCAGTTAACATTATAAATAAGACATTCCCCACTCCACCTTTCAAAAAATTCTTTTTCCGTAGCATAAGGGTCCAAAACCGGTGTAGGAACTACTGGTTTTGGTACAATAACAGGTTCTTCTTTCTTTGCAATTACAACAGGGGGTTCTTCCTCAACTATTACTTCTAAAACTTCTTTCTCTTCTTTTGGGGACGCAATAACGGTAGGTTCAGAGGGCTCTACTTTTACCTCTTCAATTTTAACAACAGGTTTTTCTTTTTTAACAACCGGAATCAGTTCTTCCTCGACAGCCGCAAATTTTTTCTCATCAAAAACCGTATCTTGAGGATGAAGGTCTGCTTTATGATGTTCCTGGTCTTCTTCAATACATTCGCCTAAAATTGGTGCTTCAGTAATCTGCTGAGAAAGTTTTTCTTGACTCCGTTGACTTGACCTCCAATCTTCCTCATAACAGACACACCCAGACAAAAACATTAAAAAAACAAAAAGAAGTAAGCATTTAGACGCTTTTTTCATTATTATAATATGTTTGATGTTTTAAAAACAAGTTCTTTAATTTGGTTTTAGTTTGATAGTAAACTTAGTAAAAACTTTACCATAAATTTCACAAACTGTCAAGAGAACGAATTATGCCATAATAAATCTATACGAAAAGAAATCTTTGCGCCAAATAGAAATCTATACAAAACTATCTTCCTAAACAAGAAAATAGGGAGGCAGTAAATGGAGTCAGAGAGACTAACGATGAAAGAGAAAGGCAAGGATAAATACGAGAGATTACCTTGCATATCATTCCGGACTTGATCCGGAATCTCGTTTTTTCTACCACTTCATAGGTGACAAAATGGGACGGGAGAGAATTTCCCCCTCTAATTGCCTCTCCTTTTGGGGGAGAGGAATATAAAGTGAGGGAGTCTTTTGCTTTTAAATCATTTGATTTTGGGAAGTCTGTTTAAAGCCCCCATTCCGTCTTTACAAGGACAGACAATTCTCTCGGAAGTTTCCAACCAAAGAGGGAGGGGTACAAACAATATATCAAACAGTACTTCTTTTATTTAAAATAGATTTTTCTGCTTCTTCAAGGACTTTCAAAACACGTAAACCCTCTAAACCATCTGTTAAGGGGGTTTTACGGGTTTCAATACACTCCACAAAATGCTCAAGTTCTAACCTTAGAGGTTCACCTTTCTCTACAGGTATAACTTGACTTTCAGATTTTTGTGCAACAGGTATTTTCCCGTCTATCCATTCAATTTGGTGTGGATATAAAAACAGTTTTTCTTGTAAAGTGTCATCAAAAACTAGCATCCCTTTAGAACCTATAACCACAAGTTTCTGTTCCTTAAACGGGTTTAACCAATTTACTGAAATATGGCTCTTTACACCCGTTGAAAATTTTAATGTTATGACAGCCATATCATATATCTCTTTTTGAAGATAAGCGCCAGCAAAAGAATCTATTGTAACCGGTTCTTCTCCAGCAAGAGAAAGAACAACTGATATATCGTGTGGTGCTAAACTCCATAAAACATTCTCTTCTGTTCTTAATTTACCTATATTTAGACGGTTAGAGTAGATATAATAAATTTCCCCAATAACTTTTGAGGTAATAAGTTCTTTAAGTTTTTTTACAGCAGGATGGTAATGTAGGATATGTCCAACCATAAGGATTCTTTTGTTATCTTTCGCAACTTCAAGCAGTTCAGCACCTTGCTCAACAGTTAAAGAGAGAGGCTTTTCTACAAAAACATCTTTACCTGCTTTTAACGCTTGCTTTGTAAACTCATAATGGGTCACAGCAGGGGTAGCAAAAGCTATACCTTTGATTGAAGGATTACTCAACATTTCAGATAAAGATGAAATATAGTGTGCGTTAGGGAAGTTTTGCTTAAATTCAGATAAAACAGCAGGGTTAGAATCACAAACAGTGTGTAAACTACCCATTTCATAAAAATTTCTAAAAATATTCTTACCCCAATATCCTGTTCCCACAAGCCCTATAATTTTTTTCATAAGATCCCTTTAAAAGATTGACACTCTAATATACTACAATTATAATACTACAAAAGACGAAATAAGTCAAAAAGAGAGGGATTACTATTAAAACCATTGAATCTATTGTTAAAAAAGAGTTTTGCACTGCTTGTGGTGCCTGTTTTGCTGTCTGCCCACAAAATGCTATTACATTTAATGAGACTCTTTTAGGGGACATACTTCCTTCAATTAATAATGAAAAATGTTCAAATTGTGGGTTATGCCTGAATGTTTGCCCAAGGGCACACTTTCAGGCGTTATTTGACAGAAGTTATGACGATAATTTTGTAGGAAACTCCACAAAAAGTTTTGTTGGTGTTTCATCTAACCAAACTATTTATAACAATTCTCAAAGTGGTGGGGTTGTTACTGGTATTATCTCTTCACTCTTAAACGAGGGTATGATAAAAGGCGCTATTCTTGTTTCAATGGATAAAGGTTCGCCTCCAAGACCTTCCTGCATATTAGCATCAAAAGAAGAGGAATTGATATCTGCACAAAAATCAAAATATAGCCCTATTCCACTTCTTACTTTTTTTAAAGAGTGTAAAAACTTAAATTATCCTTTAGCAATAGTTGGGCTACCTTGCCACTTTCACGGGTTATACAATATTTCAAAAATATTCCCTGAGGTTTCAAAGAATATAAAATATAAAATTGGGCTTATATGCGGTGGAGTGATGCTATATTCATCTATGGATTACCTTATAAGAAAAAGTGGAGAAAGATTTTCAGGCAAATGGGAAATAATTTATAGAGATAAATCTGCAGGTGGATACCCGGGAAATATAAGAATTTCAGATAATAATAGAACAGTTATCTTAAAAAAAAGATATAGAATCTCTATAAAAGATTATTTTATTCCTCCAAGTTGTAGGATATGTTTCGATAAAATGAATATATTTTCTGACATTACCGTTGGTGACCCTTGGGGGATAAAAGGTTTTGATTATAAAAACGGCAGTTCTGTTTGTGTAGCAAGAAACCAGATAGGAAATGAAGTTATTGAAAACGGAATAAAAAAAAAGTACTTGAACTTACAAGAAATTGCTTACAACAGAATAATCGAAGGACAACAGATTCAATTAAAGAAGAAAGAATTGAATGAATATTTGAATGCTTGGTTAACTCTCAAAGGCGAGGTTCCCAATTATAGTAATCTTTTTAGGTTTGAAAACAATTCAAGTGAGAACTCTTCTTATTTAGAAAAATTAAAGTTTTCTTTTTATATAAACCAACTATCTTCTCTTGAACTTGCTTTTAATGAGATTGATAAGAAGATACATAAAAAAGAAAAATTCAGGATTTTAAAAAACTTACTTAAACCAAAGGAGTAGAATGGTTATAATGGTTCACGGGGTTGGGTTTGTAAATAAAGGGGCAGAATTGATGCTACATTCAATTTTAAAGAAGGTAGACGAAAACCTTTCAAATGTTATTTTTGTTATGAAACCAACAAAAACGGAAACACCAAATAAACTTAATGATTTAAATATCCGACCTATATATAATCAAAATTTTTTCCAACGAAAAAACATTATAACCAATAAACAGGTTGATATAATACTTGATGCTTCTGGGTTTGCTTATACCGATAAATTGGGAACTTCTTATACAAAAAAAATGGCTTCTTTTCTTGCGAAAAACACACATATAGGGTTAATAATGTTGCCTCAAGCATTTGGACCGTTTACTTCTCTTGATATTAAAAAAGCTTTCTCTTTTATTGCCACAAGAGCAAAACTTATTTATGCAAGAGATAAAGAGTCGTACAACTATCTCACAGAACTTGTCGAGCAAAAAAACAATATAAGAAAAGCATCTGATTTTACTAACCTAACTGATGGTATTTTTGATTCAAAATATGCTTCAAAAAAAGACGGTATATGTATAATTCCAAATAATCAGATGGTTGCAAAAACTGATACCAAAACAGGAGAATTGTATTTACCTTTTCTTAAAAAAATATTAAAAGAATGTCTACTTCAGAATGAAAAACCTTTTATATTAATTCACGGTAGTGGAAAAGATGTACAGCTGGCAGAAAAAATCACTTCTGGTTTTTCTAAAATAGATATAATAATTGAAGAGAATCCTTTGGTTGCAAAAGGTTTAATAGGTAACTCAAAAGTTCTTATTAGTAGCAGATACCACGGTATCATAAATGGGCTTTCTCAAGGAGTTCCTACTTTTGGAACTGGATGGAGCCATAAATACAAGGAAGTTTTTAATGATTACAATTTTAATGAAGGACTTTTACCATTATCATATACTGACAAAGAGATTAAAAATCTTGTTGGTTATTTTAAAGATACCTTTAAACTTAAAAACTTGCAAAAATTGCTAATAGAAGGTTCATTAATTCAAAAAAAGTTGACTGAAAATATGTGGGATGAAGTATTTGCTGTTTTAAAAGGTATGAAAGGGTAAAATGAGTTTGTCTTCTTACTATGCCCTAAATGAAACAATCACAATCATATTTTTATTCACAAACCTAAGTAGGCGCTATGTTGAGTATCATACTGCGTTTCCAGTATTTCTGGTGTTAAAGAAAACTCTATCAATTTTAAGTCAATAAAAGTTGTTGTACAATTTTAAAAAATAAACACGATAAGCATTAAATTCTTTTAAAGACGTTTAAAATATGTCGTAAACAGTAAAAAAACATTACACCTAAAGCCTAACCCACTCTTTAGGTATTAAATCTCGAGTATCTATATTAAGCATATTAAACCACTTTTTGGGGGCTATAACAATTTTTTGAGGATATTCACATAGCCAAGCCCCCCACCAACTAAAAGAACTATTAGCCATTATATGATATTTACACTCTTTCATTAATCTTAAATCTTCAAAACCTTTTAATGAACTGTTAAATGATATAAAATTACAAGGTAAAGATGTTTTAAGATTGTTTTCTGCCCACAAAATATCGTCAGAGAAAACAAAAATTTGAGGATTTAAAACTCTTGCCTTTAAAAAATCTATTGCTTTTTTATAATAATCTAACCCTAAAACACCGTGTTTTGGATTAGTCACATAGTCTCCCCTTCTTATGTGCAAACTAACAGAGTTTGTTTCATTAATTTTTTTAATCATTTGAATACTGTTTTCATTTGGCTCACATTTAAACGTAAATTCTTTTCTAATTATTGAAGATATCTCTTTGAAATAATTTTCTGATTGCCAATACCCTACAAGAAAAGAACTTCTTTTAATCTTCAAAATATCAGGGTTGTATGTAAAATAAGGTTCTTCTATAATTTTCCTTTCGTACCAAGGGATTCTTCTTTCTTTAATTTTTCTATTCAATTTTGTGAGTATTTGCCAATTGTTTGGTTTTAATAAAGAAACTTCCTTTTTTGTTGCATAAACTCCACTTATATTAAAAGAGTCCAATTCATAAGAACGAATATTTTGTTGGCTGAAATAAGAAATTTCAAGTTTTAAAGGCAGGTTAGTTCTACACGCAACGGCTTTTGCAGTTGCATATTGAAACATCTGATTTCCAAGCCCTCCGAAAATTTCCACTATTATCATTACATAGCCACTTTTTTGTGCGCTAAAACGTGATATCCAAAACATAAAAGTTTTGAAGAATTTTTATCTTTTTTTTCTATCAGGGAAAGAAATAAAAGCAGTATATTATTAACTAACCCCATAAAAGGCACATATCTAAGAGAAGTATAGTTTTTTGTTACTGAGGAAATCCGTCTTACTTCTTGCGCAATATATGAAAAATAGTTTCCATTAGGAATAATTTCAATTATTTCAAAATTTGATTCTGGCAAATGGTGCTCAAAAAAATATTTATTATACCCAGAATAAAAATGGTAAGGTGCAAAATGAGTTAAACTACAGAAAGGTGCAGTTATAATAAGATAACCGTTATTTTTAAGTAGTCGTGAAAATTCTTTGATTGCTTTTATTGGGTCAGGCAAATGCTCAAAAACTTCTATGCACATTATAGCATCAAAAGAACCATCTTTTTCTGGAATAGATGTTATATCAGAAATTATATCAATTTCTGAAGTATCCCATTTTTCTTTTTGTAGTCCTTCCTGATTTCCCTTCCCTTTATATTGGCAAAAATCCTGAGACACATAAGTTAGGTGCGCACAAAACTTTTTATATTTACATTCACCAGCTCCAGCGTCAAGTATTCTACTTTTTGAGGGGATTTGAGATAATATATTTTTTATCCATTCTTCTCTGTTAGATTCGTTCTCTTTTCCAACTCTATTAAGAAACATATCTCATCACTCCTTTATAAAATGGAAGCAACCACAACCGTAATTTTGCTCACAAGCCTGAACAGGTTCTGCATTAATGATCATCCCAATACTTCCCGCATTGTCTGGTATTAAAGAAATTTCTTTCAATTTTAAGCCAGAAAAAAGTTGTTTGACCATCTCCAAGGAATAGACACGATGGCGTTAAATTCTATTCTTGGGCGACCTGAAATAGGTACTACAAACAATAATTGTCCTTTTTTTGCCATAACCCGTTCAATCTCTTTTGCCCCCTTGATATCTCCTGAGGAATCTATTGTATCACCATATCGCCCTAACCCTATATGTTCAAGGACATGAAGACAGGAGATACTTTCAATAGAATTATCTGGAAACGGCAATGAAGAAATATCGGCGTGCTCAGAATGTAGGTTTGATAACTTTAAATCTGCAGGACGAAAGTCATAAAAACGAAATGGAATGAAAGCAGACGTTATAGAAACAAACCTTAAACAAGAACCTATATCAATATGCTCCTTAGGACTGGTCAGAGCAAGAATTCTTGCTGCCCAGGCAGTATGGTATAAGTAATGTTCATCAAATGAGGTGTTGGAAGTAGAGTCGTTAAGACAAGGGTATCTATCTTTAAATTTAACACTAAATCTTGTATCATTATTTTTTCTAAAAATGCAAAAATCTCTATAATAATTAATTTTTTTCTTTATGATAGTTATCTTTTTTAATATCTTTTTTACTTTTTCCATTTTTTATAATCAACGAATATTGTATTTATGTAGGTATTAGAAAAAAAGCAGTAATTTTTTTAACCTATGTTAAATTACTTTTAACTATTATACATTTTTATCAGCACGAGTAAACTTTTTAATAACCTTGACAGAGTCCCCAATTCTTGTCTCTATCCCTTTAAAACCATAATATTGCTCAGGTTTTAGCACTATTTCCATTTTTGCTCTACTCATATTATTATCAATGTTAATAAACTTATCCAATACAGTTGGGAACAAATTGTACTCATTCAAAACCTTCATTTTACTTTTAATTATGCTTGCCCTATATTTTTCGTAAAATTCATTCGCCATAATAGTTTCTATTATTTTAACAGCCACAGACGGTTTTTTTATATCTATACAGACCAAAGAATCTTTTGAAAAGTAGGAATATACATTGCTTGCCCCAGAATATATTGGATACGCCTCCCCAAGAAAAGCATCTGACAGTTTCTCAGAAAAGTAATCGTCATAACAAGAATTTTCCAAAACCACGTGATATTTATAAGGAGCGATGGCGTCCCATTTATCTTCTATTTCATTAATACCTCTTCCAAATAAATCTATCTTATCTTTAAAATATTCTTTTAAAAAAAA